>Ga0265797_10000200_pt1 | contig 117221 bp, 101 predicted proteins | sample P2T30metagenome_FD_192433 | JGI IMG/M metagenome (GOLD analysis project Ga0265797, IMG submission 192433) | Plant litter microbial communities from East Loma Ridge, Irvine, California - P2 T30 | ecosystem: Environmental > Terrestrial > Plant litter > Unclassified | place: USA: California... | reverse complement strand
AGGAACAGACGGCTATCAGCCAGTTGCTGAGAGCTGTGAAAGAATCGGTGGAGCGGTAGTTCAGTTGGTTAGAATACCTGCCTGTCACGCAGGGGGTCGCGGGTTCGAGCCCCGTCCGTTCCGCCACCCTATTAGGGGCGTAGTTCAATTGGTAGAGCACCGGTCTCCAAAACCGGGTGTTGGGGGTTCGAGTCCCTCCGCCCCTGCCAGAAAACGATCCTTTGCTTCGGCAAAGGATTTTTTTTGCCTTTAAAAAAGCAAAAAAGAAAAACCAGCTAACTCTAACTGGCCTCTGATCTTCTCTGCTTACCTCTTTTTTCCCGCAAATTCAGCTGTTTTGCCTGACCAGAATCGGGAATTTGAGCAACTGACGAATGTGAGCCTGCTGATCGCTGTTCTGCAACCAGACAGCATAGAGCGGACGAACAGCGACGGGCGTATCCGGAATCATCATCAACTCACTGTAAACACTCTGCCAGAAGTCCGGCAGGAACGCGCACGCTCCGGTGGTATGCAGCAGTTCACGAGTGACATGCGCCGACGTGGTGGTCAGTACCGGTACATCATCAGCCCCGGAGAGATAACTCTGATGCTGATGAAAATCGGCTCCCCATTCCAGCTTAATATAATCATATTTTTCACGCTTCTCGCTCTGCCGGGCGCAGAAAAGCGCCAGTGAAATATGACCAATCTGCTGACTGGTTAACTCATCCATCTTAGGTGCTTCAGTGGTGATCAACAGATCCAGCTGGCGCTCATGGAGTTGCTTAACCAGCAGATGTCGTTGTGCCACGCGCGCTTCTAAATGCAGGCTCTCCCGATTCTCGTAGAGCGTCTGTAGCCATGGCGTCAGATAAGCCTCCCATAGTGATGCACTGGCACCTATTGAAAGCTCATGGTGCTGCTGAGTGTGAGAGACCTCCTTCTTCGCCATCATCCAGGTGCTCATCAGGCTTTCAGCATAGGGGAGCAGTCGCTCTCCGGCCGCCGTCAGACGTATGTTATTGCGATGCCGTGTAAAAAGGTTAACGCCAAGCTGATTCTCTAACTGACGGATGCGAAAACTGACAGCAGATTGCGTGAGGTAAAGTGCTTCTGCAGCACGCCCGAAATGGCGAGTTCTGCTCACTTCCAGGAAAGTTTTCAGTAATTCCGTATCCACAGCGTTCTCCCAAAAAATGTTTGTCGTATAGATTTAAATGTTTTGTTTTACACTCTGTCAAGCCTATCTAATACTCCGCGCCATTAACAGCACGGCATTAGAAAATCAGGAGCGTGTAACATGGCGGAAAGCTTCTCTACAGAGAATCGTTTCTTTGATAACAAACATTACCCGCGTGGTTTCTCACGCCACGGTGACTTTACTATTAAAGAAGCTCAGCTTCTTGAACGCCACGGTTTCGCCTTTAATGAGCTGGATTTATCAAAGCGTGAGCCTGCAACCGAAGAAGAACGTTTGTTTATTGAAGTGTGTCGTGGCGTGCGTGAGCCGCAAACGGAAGCTGAACGTGTATGGTCTAAGTATATGACCCGCATCAAGCGCCCTAAGCGTTTTCATACGCTGTCTGGCGGTAAACCGCAGATGGACACCGTTGAAGACTTCACCGACAGCGACGATTAACAGAGAAGGGGCGAAAGCCCCTTTTTTATTGCAGGCTGTTATGCAGATGAATCATCAACCGATCAATCGTGCGATAACTGACTGCTTCCTGCAGATGATATCGTGTGATGTCTGCATCCCCGGCCAGATCGGCCACCGTGCGGGCTACTTTCAAAATCCGCTGCCATGCCCGTACCGATAAACCCAGCTTCTCCAGCACGGACTCCAGCCACTCCGCATCCTCTTTAGCAGGCTGACACCAGCGCATAATCTCTGCATTGTTTAAATGCGCATTTATTTTTCCTGCACGAGCCAGCTGAATCTCACGCGCAGCGACCACCCGATGACGAACCTGCTCAGACGCTTCCGCTCTGGCGCGCTGACCGCTGAGCATGCCACTCGGCAGTAGTGGTACCTCCAGCGAAAGATCAAAACGATCAAGAAAAGGGCCGGATAGCTTACTGAGATAACGCAGCACCTGCTGGGGTGAACAGCGGTTATGCTGTCCCTGATAATGGCCGGTTGGACTGGGATTCATCGCAGCAATCAGCTGAAACCGTGCCGGGTAAGTGACTTTAGCGCGGGTGCGTGAAATAGCGATGACGCCCGACTCTAATGGCTCGCGCAGGGAGTCCAGCACCTTGCGATCAAATTCCGGTAATTCATCCAGAAACAGCACGCCGTTATGTGCCAGGGAGATCTCTCCGGGCCGTGGCAGCGATCCCCCACCAATCAAAGCATAGAGAGACGCACTATGATGAGGTGACCTGAAAGGCCGGGTGCGCCACTGTCGGTGCAGAGTACTGCTGTTCACCAGACTGGCGATTGCTGCGCACTCCAGTGCTTCCTGATCGCTTAAGGAGGGCATGATGCCAGGCAGTCGGGTTGCGAGCATGGTTTTACCGGTGCCAGGTGGCCCAATCAGCAACAGGTTGTGCCCGCCAGCCGCAGTGATCTCCAGTGCTCTGCGTCCCTGTTCCTGACCAATGATATCCGCGAGATCCTCAGCAGGTGCGTCACCCTGATGCTCAGGGTACCGGGCTGCTGGTAACGTGAGTTCATTGCGCAAAAAGGCACAGACTTCGCTGAGGTGAGAGGCTATAAGCGACGTACCCTGACGGATGAGTCCGGCATCACACTGATTCTCAGCGGAGAGAACCAGCTGCCGCCCAGCCCGAATGGCCACCATGGCCGCAGGAATCGCGCCCTGTACACTGCACAGTGCGCCGTCGAGTGCCAGTTCACCCAGAAACTCATAGTGCGTCAGCTTGTCGGCAGGAAGCTGCTCAGAGGCGACCAGAATGGCGATTGCCATGGGTAAGTCATACCGCCCGCCCTCTTTGGGTAAATCCGCCGGTGCCAGATTGATGGTGACGCGCTTTGCCGGAAAGGTAAAACCACTGTTGATAATGGCGCTGCGTACCCGCTCACGCGCCTCTTTCACCGTCGTTTCAGGCAGACCCACCAGTGTTAATGCAGGCAGGCCGTTACTGATGTGTGCCTCGATGGTCACCAGTGGGGCTTCCACTCCCAATGCTGCCCGGGTCAGAACTTTAGACAATGACATACTCGCTCCTCGTTGCTGCCAGTCTGATGACAGCGTCGAAGGAAAGCGAGGGGATGATCCGCACTGTTCGTGATGTCGCACAGCCCATGAGTGCCTTATTCATGGCGTATTAAAACATTGTGCGACTGCGCGCAAATCCACCAAAACATTATTACGTCACTAAAGTGATGAATAATTATCATCATGTAATTATTTCTTTTATTACAGCTTGATAGGAGATGATTCAGCGGCACGCGCAAAAAAAACTCTGTAAAAAAAGTTGTGTCATGCCCCCTGACTATGATAACTCTGTAGGCATTACTTCGAACAAGCGAAAGAATTGAACAACACATGAAAGCCCTTCTACAAGTGATTAGCCTGGTCGTGATTAGCGTGGTGGTGGTTATTAACCTACCGTGCGGGGCAACGCTTGGAGAAAGAAAGGCTTAAAAATCAAGCCTCGAATCCGAAAAAACCCCCGCACCGAAAGGTCCGGGGGTTTTTTTTCGACCCGAGGAAATATCAGTAAATCCACAAGGAACAAACAATGAACAGTAGCATAAAATTCTGTTGTTCCGGTCAGGACACAGGAGAATAGCGATGACAGGTGCACAGTGGGTAGTTCAGGCTTTACGCGCGCAGGGTGTTGATACCGTATTCGGTTACCCTGGCGGCGCAATCATGCCAGTATACGACGCGCTCTACGACGGCGGCGTGGAACACCTACTGTGTCGTCACGAGCAGGGCGCTGTGATGGCGGCAATTGGTTATGCGCGCTCAACCGGCAAAACCGGCGTCTGTATCGCTACTTCCGGTCCTGGCGCGACTAACCTGATCACCGGCCTGGCGGATGCCATGATGGATTCGGTGCCGGTTGTTGCCGTAACGGGTCAGGTCTCCTCTGCCTTCATCGGCACCGACGCCTTCCAGGAAATCGACGTACTGGGACTCTCGCTGGCCTGCACAAAACATAGCTTCCTGGTCGAGTCGCTGGATGAGCTGCCCGCCATCATGGCAGAAGCCTTTGCGCTGGCGCAGTCGGGCCGTCCGGGTCCGGTACTGGTGGACATTCCTAAAGATATTCAGATTGCGCAGGGAGAACCTGCCCCGCATCTGGTTCCGGTAGAAGAGGGAAGCGCGCTGCCGCATCAGGCGATTCAGGCAGCACGCGCACTGATGGCGCAGGCCAGAAAACCGATGCTCTACGTCGGCGGGGGTGTCGGCCTGGCACAGGCTGTTCCGGCACTGCGCGCGCTGGCAGAAGAGACCGGCATCCCGGCAGTGGCAACCTTAAAGGGGCTGGGCAGCGTAGACCCACACAGCGATGTTTATCTTGGCATGCTGGGGATGCATGGTACTAAAGCTGCCAACCTGGCGGTGCAGAGCTGTGATTTATTGATCGCGGTCGGTGCCCGTTTCGACGACCGCGTGACCGGCAAGCTGGACACCTTTGCACCGCATGCCAGCGTGATTCATCTCGATATCGATCCCGCTGAGTTAAACAAATTACGTCGTGCACACGTCTCTCTGCAGGGCGATCTCAACGAACTGCTGCCCGCCCTGAGTCAGCCTCTGCATATCAACGCCTGGCGTGATGAGATGAAAGCGCTTAAAGCCAGTCACCCATGGCGCTACGACCATCCGGGCGAAGCGATCTATGCGCCGCTGTTGCTGAAGCAACTTTCCGATCGCAAACCGCTCAATACCGTGGTGACCACTGACGTCGGTCAGCATCAGATGTGGACAGCGCAACACATGGCATTCAGCGCGCCGGAGAACTTCATCACCTCCAGCGGCCTGGGCACCATGGGCTTTGGTTTACCTGCTGCCATTGGCGCGCAGGTTGCACGTCCGAAAGATACGGTGATCTGTGTCTCGGGTGATGGCTCCATCATGATGAACATCCAGGAGCTGGGCACCATTAAGCGTGGCAAGCTGCCGGTCAAAATTGTGCTGCTGGATAACCAGCGCCTGGGCATGGTGCGCCAGTGGCAGCAGCTCTTTTTTGATGGTCGCTACAGTGAAACCAATCTGTCCGACAATCCCGACTTCCTCACGCTGGCCAGCGCGTTCAACATTCCCGGCCAGCGCATTACCCGTAAAGATCAGGTCGACGCCGCCCTTGATGCTCTGCTGAACAGCGAAGGTCCTTACTTCCTGCATGTTGCAATAGATGAGCATGAAAACGTCTGGCCACTGGTACCGCCGGGTGCCAGCAATGCAAACATGATGGAGAAAACCCTATGAACCAGCATCAATTGTCTATCGAAGCCCGTTTCCGCCCTGAAATATTAGAGCGCATTTTACGCGTTGTGCGTCACCGCGGTTTTCAGGTCTGTTCTATGAACATGGCCTCAGTCGCCAACGCAGAAAACATTAATATTGAAATGACCGTTGCCAGCCAGCGCTCCGTCGATTTACTGTCTTCGCAGTTAAGCAAATTGATCGACGTTGCATGCGTTCAGATTCAACAACAGACAACACAACAAATCCGCGCTTAGCCGCGAGAGGGAATAACAATGAGCACCAAGAAAGCAGACTTTATTTGGTTCAATGGCGAGATGGTTAAGTGGGAAGAGGCGAAGGTTAGCGTTATGTCCCACGCGTTGCACTATGGTACGTCGGTATTTGAAGGCGTGCGCTGCTACGACTCTCACAAAGGACCGGTTGTGTTCCGCCATCGCGAACACATGCAACGTCTGCACGACTCCGCCAAAATCTACCGCTTCCCGATTAAAAGCAGCGTTGATGAGCTGATGGAAGCGTGCCGCGAAGTCATCCGCGTGAACAAACTGAAAAGTGCTTATATCCGTCCGCTGGCCTTTGTCGGCGATGTAGGTCTGGGCGTGAACCCGCCAGACGGCTTCACCACCGACGTGATCATTGCGGCGTTCCCGTGGGGCGCATACCTGGGCGCTGAAGCGCTGGAGAACGGCATCGATGCCATGGTCTCCTCATGGAATCGCGTTGCGCCAAACACCCTGCCAACCGCCGCGAAAGCGGGTGGTAACTACCTCTCCTCACTGCTGGTGGGCAGCGAGGCCCGTCGTCACGGCTATCAGGAAGGCATTGCGCTGGATACCAATGGCCTGATCTCCGAAGGTGCGGGCGAAAACCTGTTTGAAGTCAAAGATGGCGTGCTCTTTACCCCGCCATTTACCTCTTCAGCACTGCCGGGCATCACCCGCGATGCCATCATCACGCTGGCGCGTGATATGGGCATTGAGGTGCGCGAACAGACCCTGTCGCGTGAATCCCTCTATCTGGCTGACGAAGTCTTTATGTCTGGCACCGCCGCAGAAATTACACCGGTACGCAGCGTTGACCGCATTCAGGTTGGCGAAGGCAAGCGTGGTCCGGTCACCAAACGCATCCAGCAGGCCTTCTTTGGTCTGTTCACCGGCGAAACCGAAGACAAATGGGGCTGGTTAGATCCGGTTAACCCATAATCAGATACAGCGCGGGCGTCATCTGACGTCCGCGAGCTTATTCTTACTGGAGTAAATAGAGTATGCCTAAGTACCGTTCCGCCACTACCACCCACGGCCGCAATATGGCGGGTGCCCGTGCCTTATGGCGCGCGACAGGAATGACCGACGACGATTTCGGCAAGCCGATTATCGCTGTGGTTAACTCATTCACCCAATTTGTGCCGGGCCACGTTCACCTGCGTGATCTTGGTAAACTTGTCGCCGAGCAGATCGAAGCGGCAGGCGGTGTGGCTAAAGAGTTCAACACCATTGCGGTGGATGACGGTATTGCCATGGGTCATGGCGGCATGCTGTATTCACTGCCGTCGCGTGAGCTGATTGCTGACTCGGTAGAGTACATGGTCAACGCACACTGCGCCGATGCCATGGTCTGCATCTCCAACTGCGACAAAATCACCCCGGGTATGCTGATGGCGTCATTGCGCCTCAATATCCCGGTGATCTTCGTTTCAGGCGGACCGATGGAAGCGGGTAAGACCAAGCTTTCTGACCAGATCATCAAGCTGGATCTGGTCGATGCGATGATTCAGGGGGCCAACCCGAACGTCAGCGATGCCGACAGCGATCAGATCGAACGTTCTGCCTGTCCGACCTGCGGCTCCTGCTCCGGTATGTTCACCGCCAACTCGATGAACTGCCTGACCGAAGCACTTGGCCTGTCGCAGCCTGGCAACGGTTCACTGCTGGCAACGCACGCCGATCGCAAAGAGCTGTTCATCAATGCCGGTAAGCGCATCGTAAGCCTGACTAAGCGCTACTACGAGCAGGATGACGTCAACATGCTGCCGCGTAACATTGCTAACAAGGCCGCTTTCGAGAACGCCATGATGCTGGATATCGCCATGGGCGGCTCCACCAACACCGTGCTGCACCTGCTGGCAGCTGCACAGGAAGGCGACATCGACTTCAATATCTCCGACATCGATCGCCTGTCACGTAAAGTGCCTCAGCTTTGTAAAGTCGCGCCAAGTACCCCGAAATACCACATGGAAGATGTGCATCGCGCGGGTGGCGTCTTCGCCATTCTCGGCGAGCTGGATCGTGCCGGCCTGTTCGACAGCAGCGCCCGTAATATCCTGCAGCAGACCATGCGTGAAACGCTGGATCAGTACGACATCATGCTGACCAAAGATCAGGCGGTAAAAGATATGTTCCGCGCGGGTCCGGCGGGTATTCGTACCACTCAGGCATTCTCACAGAACTGCCGCTGGGATACGCTGGATGATGACCGTGCCGAAGGCTGTATCCGTACCCGTGAAAACGCTTATTCGCAGGATGGCGGATTGGCCGTGCTCTACGGCAACATCGCGGAAGATGGCTGTATTGTAAAAACCGCGGGCGTAGACAAAGAGATCCTGACCTTCACCGGTCCGGCCAAAGTCTATGAAAGCCAGGATGACGCTGTTGAAGCGATTCTGGGCGGCAAAGTCGTCGCGGGCGATGTGGTCGTCATCCGCTACGAAGGGCCAAAAGGCGGGCCGGGCATGCAGGAGATGCTCTATCCGACCACCTATCTGAAATCAATGGGGCTGGGCAAAAGCTGCGCGCTGATCACCGATGGTCGTTTCTCTGGCGGTACGTCGGGCCTCTCTATCGGTCACGCCTCGCCTGAAGCAGCCAACGGCGGCACCATTGCGCTGGTCAAAGATGGCGACACCATCGAGATCGATATCCCTAACCGCGGCATCAGACTCGCCGTACCGGATAACGAACTGCACGCCCGCCGTGAAGAGCAGCAGGCACGTGGCGATGCGGCGTATACGCCGGTCAATCGTCAGCGTGAAGTCTCCTTTGCGCTGCGTGCCTACGCATTACTCGCGACCAGTGCTGACAAAGGCGCCGTCCGCGATAAGAGCAAGCTGGGAGGCTAACAATGGCCGAGTCTCAACCGCTACCCGAGGCGCCTTGTGGCGCCGAGTATTTGCGCGCAGTGTTGCGCTCACCGGTGTATGAAGTGGCACAGGTGACGCCGCTGCAGGTTATGGAAAAAATCTCATCGCGTCTCGGCAACACCATTCTGGTGAAGCGGGAAGATCGCCAGCCAGTGCACAGTTTCAAGGTACGCGGCGCCTACGCGATGATTGCCGGTCTGAACGAAGAGCAGAAAGCGCGCGGCGTGGTGACGGCGTCAGCCGGTAACCATGCGCAGGGCGTGGCGCTTTCCGCCACTAAGCTGGGCATCAAATCACTGATTGTGATGCCGCTGGCGACGGCAGACATCAAGGTTGATGCGGTGCGCGCATTTGGCGGTGAGGCTTTCCTGTTCGGAGCCAACTTTGACGAGGCGAAAGCCAAAGCAATAGAACTCTCAGAACAGCGCGGCTACACCTTCGTGCCGCCGTTTGACCATCCGGCCGTCATTGCCGGACAGGGCACGCTGGCGATGGAGCTGCTGCAGCAGGATGCGCATCTTGACCGGGTCTTTGTCCCGGTTGGCGGTGGGGGTCTGGCAGCCGGCGTCGCGGTGCTTATCAAGCAGCTGATGCCGCAAATCAAAGTGATTGCGGTGGAGTCAGAAGATTCAGCCTGCCTGAAAGCGGCGCTGGAAGCGGGTCATCCGGTCGATTTGCCGCGCGTCGGGTTGTTCGCCGAAGGGGTGGCGGTGAAACGGATTGGCAGCGAAACCTTCCGGCTCTGTCAGGCCTACATCGATGACATCATCACGGTTGACAGCGATGCCATTTGTGCCGCGATGAAAGATCTGTTTGAAGATGTCCGTGCTGTGGCGGAGCCCTCTGGCGCGCTGGCGCTGGCGGGCATGAAAAAGTATATCCAGCAGCACGGGATCAAAGGCGAGCGGCTGGCGCATGTGTTATCCGGGGCCAACGTCAATTTCCACGGTCTGCGTTACGTCTCTGAGCGCTGCGAGCTGGGCGAACAGCGCGAAGCGCTGCTGGCCGTAACGATCCCGGAACAGCAGGGCAGCTTCCTGCGCTTCTGCCAGACGCTGGGCGGACGGTCGATTACCGAGTTCAACTACCGCTACGCCGATGCGGACAAAGCCTGCATCTTTGTAGGCGTAAGACTGACGCGAGGCGTGGAAGAGCGCAGCGAGATCATCAACGAGCTTACCAGCGGCGGTTATCAGGTGGTCGATCTCTCGGATGATGAGATGGCGAAACTGCACGTGCGTTACATGGTGGGTGGACGTCCCTCCAAACCACTGCGTGAACGCCTCTTCAGCTTTGAGTTCCCGGAGGCACCCGGCGCGTTGCTGAAGTTCCTGCAAACGCTGGGCACCCACTGGAATATCTCGCTGTTTCATTACCGTAGCCACGGCACCGATTATGGCCGTGTGCTGGCCGCTTTTGAACTCGGCAGCGATGAGCCACGTTTCGAGGAGCATCTCACCGATCTGGGTTACGACTTTCATGACGAAAGCCAGAATCCAGCGTTCCGCTTCTTCCTGTCAGGCAACTGATTACAGCTGGCTCCAGAAAGCACTGATCAGCGGCTCTCCGAGCCGCTTTTTTTGCACGCAGATGCCGAGTTCGAACGGCGCAACCGATTCTACATTCTCCAGCATCAGCACGCGGTTACGCACCGGATCCGGGCTGTTTTCCAGCACCACATCCGGCAAAAGTGCAATACCGCAGCCCAGCGCCACCATCGAGACAATCGCTTCATGTCCCGATACCGTGGCGTAAATCACCGGATTCGGGATGCGCTGACGGCGGAACCAGAGGTCGATACGCCGCCGTGCGGGTCCCTGCACCGGCAGGATAAACGGAATTTTTGACCAGTCGGGCTGCGGCTGTGTGGCCTGGGTACGAACGGCACAGGGCAGTGCAGGCGCAATCAGCACCAGCGGGATCAGCCCCAGTGGCATAAAATCAATGCTGGCGGGCAGGGTTTCAGGCCGTCCGGCAATGGCCAGATCGGCATCGCCGGAATGCACTTTTTCCACTGCATCCGCGGCATCGCCGGTATCCAGTTTGATTTCGACCTGCGGATGTTCAGCGCGAAAGCGGTCGAGAATAGGCGGCAGATGGCTATAGGCTGCCGTCACCGAACAGAACAGGCGCAGCTCGCCGCTGAGCGACGGGCCGTTAAGATCCATTACATGGCGCAGTTGCTGATACTGCAACAGCGTCTGCTGGGCAAACTGGCGCAGGCGTTCACCCGCTTCTGTCAGCGTCACGGTGCGGTTATCACGCAGAAACAGCGCATGGCCGACATCCTCTTCAAGCCGCTGGATCTGGCGTGACAGCGTGGAAGGGCTGACGTGCATAGCACGCGCAGTGCGCCCGAAGTGGCAGCTTTCTGCCAGATGAAGAAACAGTTTCAGATCCCGTAAATCCATATGCGCGTCGCCTCTGGGTGGTGTTGCATTTATTGCAATGTGACGTTGTTAATATATCAATTTAAGCAACAGAATTCCTGTCATATGATGGGGTCATTCGCGGCGCTGCATGATACGCCGTTCCTGAACAAAAAAAGCAAACACAACCTTACCGGAGTACCCATGGCTAACTATTTCAACACATTGAACCTGCGCAACCAGCTGGCGCAATTAGGCAAGTGCCGTTTCATGGCGCGTGATGAATTCGCGGATGGTGCCAGTTTCCTGAAAGGCAAAAAAATCGTTATCGTTGGCTGTGGTGCGCAGGGCCTGAACCAGGGTCTGAACATGCGTGATTCCGGTCTGGACGTCGCCTATGCACTGCGTGCCGAAGCGATTGCGGAAAAACGCCCTTCATGGCGCAAAGCGACCGATAACGGTTTCAAAGTGGGTACCTACGAAGAACTGATCCCGCAGGCTGACCTGGTGGTTAACCTGACGCCAGACAAGCAGCACTCCGCTGTGGTTCAGGCTGTTCAGCCGCTGATGAAAGATGGCGCTGCGCTGGGCTACTCACACGGTTTCAACATCGTTGAAGTGGGCGAAAGCATCCGTAAAGACATCACCGTTGTGATGGTGGCACCGAAGTGCCCGGGTACTGAAGTCCGTGAAGAGTACAAACGTGGCTTTGGTGTTCCGACGCTGATCGCGGTTCACCCGGAAAACGATCCGAAAGGCGAAGGCATGGCGATTGCTAAAGCCTGGGCAGCAGCAACTGGCGGCGATCGTGCTGGCGTGCTGGAGTCCTCCTTCGTTGCTGAAGTGAAATCTGACCTGATGGGTGAGCAGACTATCCTGTGCGGCATGTTGCAGGCCGGTTCACTGCTCTGCTTCGACAAGCTGGTGGCTGAAGGTACCGACCCGGCTTACGCAGAAAAACTGATCCAGTTCGGCTGGGAAACCATCACCGAGTCACTGAAGTTTGGTGGCATCACCCTGATGATGGATCGTCTCTCTAACCCGGCCAAACTGCGCGCTTATGCGCTGTCAGAGCAGCTGAAAACCATCATGGCTCCGCTGTTCCAGAAGCACATGGATGACATCATCTCTGGTGAATTCTCTTCCGGCATGATGGCTGACTGGGCCAACGATGATAAAAATCTGCTGACCTGGCGTGAAGAGACCGGCCAGACCGCGTTCGAAACCGCCTCACAGTATGAAGGCAAAATCGAAGAGCAGGAGTACTACGACAAAGGCGTGGTGATGGTTGCAATGGTTAAAGCGGGCGTTGAGCTGGCGTTTGAAACCATGGTAGACGCCGGCATCATTGAAGAGTCTGCTTACTATGAATCACTGCATGAGCTGCCGCTGATCGCGAACACCATCGCCCGTAAGCGCCTGTATGAGATGAACGTGGTGATCTCCGATACCGCCGAATATGGTAACTACCTGTTCTCCTTCGCCGCGGTGCCGCTGCTGAAAGAGTTCATGACCACGCTGCAGCCTGGCGATCTGGGTAAAGCGGTTGAAGGCACGCAGGTCGACAACGCGCAGCTGCGTGACGTCAACGAAGCCGTTCGACAGCACCCGATTGAAACCGTTGGCCGCAAACTGCGTGGCTACATGACCGACATGAAGCGTATCGCTGTCGCGGGCTAATAAACCGGCAACACAGTTTTCAGCAAAGCAAACCCCGGCTCGCCGGGGTTTTTTGTTTGTGAACACTGGCCGCATTGCTGTGAGATCGTGCCTGCACAGGCAACACGGTCATATCGGAAAGGCGCTTAAGCCAATCCCTGGCCGCTCGTCCCGCGCGATTACGCACCTTATCCCTGAGCCTGTCGCCTGACCTCAAGGCGATGCTTTTTAGCCCATCAGGGGTAATGTATATCCCCTGATGCCCCATTATTTACTGAATCCAACCCATAAAAAAACCCGGCGGCTGCCGGGTTTCACTGACCTTCATCCAGCCGGATTAAACGTCATACAACGTCTGATTACGCGTCTCTTTACAGGCGAGCAACGCAATCAACGTCAGTACGGCCATCGACGCCAGATAAAGCCCTACCGCCTGCAAACCATAATGCGCATTCAGCCAGGTCGCGATATAAGGCGCAACGGAGGCGCCCAGAATCGAGGAGAGGTTATAAGAGAACGATGCGCCGGTATAACGCACTTCCGTCGGAAACAGCTCCGGCAGCAGCGCCCCCATCGGACCAAAGGTCAGGCCCATAATGCTCAGACCCAGCAACAGAAACGCCATCACCAGCGCCTGCGATCCGGAACCGAGCATCGCCGGGAACAGGAACGAAAACGCGATAATCATCAGCGTAATGGTAATCATCGTCTTGCGGCGACCAAAACGGTCAGCCAGCAAACCGGCAATCGGCACCATCACCCCAAAGCCAATCACCGCCAGCATCAGCATCCACAACATACTATTACGCGGAATGCCCAGACCGGCCGGTGCTGCCGTGGTCCCGTAGCTCATCGAATAGACGGTCATGATATAGAACAGCGTATAGGTTGCCAGCATGATAAAGGTGCCGAGAATGGTAGCGGTCAGATGCTTGCTCAGCAGCGCCGCAATCGGCACCCGAACCTGTTTCTTCTCTTTCTGTACTTTGGCAAACACCGGACTCTCATGCAGTGAAACGCGTACATACAGGCCAATCAGCACCAGCACGGCGGAGAGAATAAACGGCACGCGCCAGCCCCACTGCATAAACTGCTCGTCGGTCAGCAGCCACGAAAGCAGCAGAAAAGTCCCGTTAGCGAAGAAAAAGCCAATTGGCGCACCCAACTGAGGGAACGAACCATAAAGCGCACGCTTCTTCGCCGGAGCATTTTCCGTCGCCAGCAGCGCTGCGCCACCCCATTCACCACCCAGTCCCAGTCCCTGACCAAAACGCGCCAGCGCCAGCAGCAGCGGCGCCATCACGCCGATGGTCTCATAGCCAGGCAGCAGACCAATCACCACGGTAGAGATACCCATGGTCAGCAGAGAAGCAACCAGCGTGGCTTTACGACCCACGCGATCGCCAAAGTGACCAAACACGGCGGAACCAATCGGACGCGCAATAAAGGCGATAGCAAACGTAGCCAGCGACTGTAGCGTCGCGACCGTGGCATCACCCTGGGGGAAGAAAATGTGCGGGAAAACAATCACCGCAGCCGTGGCATAAATATAAAAATCGAAGAACTCGATGGCCGTTCCGACCAGCGAGGCAATCACCACTTTACTGCGTGAGTTAACCGGCGTGGGATCCTGCTGCTTGTCGAGTGTGTCTGTGAGGGAGGCTTGCATAACTGTTTCTTATTTGTAAATACAGACAAAGAATCTTACGCATCTGCCAGAGTGCATTCAATGATGAAAACCCGCGCCGCGTCTGGCTTCGGCGGGTAAAAAGAGGATAATTTCTGTGGTGCTGCGAATAGCGGGTGATACCGGGGAAATCCGGACGATATCTGGCGGGATACTCTACGAAAGGGCTAAATAAAAGTGACCCCTCAGCTATTCATCCTGTTATCTGGTTAAAAAATAGCCGAGAGGTAATATTTTCCGCTGTTGTTAACGGATTAAGATGATTTGTGTCGTGACGCGCTGCCCGCTTCAGGCATTTGTGGGTCGTCTTTATATTTGGCGGTGGCGATCCACGCCGCACAGAACAGCGTCAGACGGGCGAAGAAGTAGAAAAACGCCATCAGGCCGAGCACGGAACCAAAGGCCGCACCGGAAGGCGAGGTCGCCAGCTTCGGCAGCGTCAGCGTCATCACAAACTTGATCACCTCAAAGCCGATTGCCGCCAGCAGCGTGCCGCGGAACAACGCTTTCTTACGGGGCTTATGACGCGGCAGGATCCAGAAAATCCACAGGAACAGCAGATAGTTCGCCATAACGGAAATCGAGGTGGCGATAATGGTCAGGGCAGGCCGTAACCAGTCGATGCCATCCAGCCCCAGTGCGCTGACGATCAAGGCCTGTGCCGAACCGGCTACCGAGGTCAGCGACAGCGTAATCACCAGCGCCAGCATCAGACCCGTCAGCGACAGCAGATCACGGATATAACGCTTCCAGATCTTCTCTTTGTCATCCGGTTTCCGTTCCCACACGTCGCGCGACTGGGCACGAATCGCTTCGCGCAGGTTACCCATCCAGTTAAGACCGGAGTAGAGCGCCAGCAGTAAACCCGTAATACCCACGGTGGCACGCTGCTGAATGGCGGTATTCACCGTATTCTTCAGCGTGGTCGCCAGCGTCGGGTCGCTGATGCTGCTGACGATTTTGTTGATGATATCGGTCAGCAGATCCTGATTCGATGCCAGCACAAAACCCACGGCGGCAAACGACACCATCAGAATAGGGATCAGCGATAAAAAAGAGAAATAGGTAATGGCCGCGCCAAACTGGCTGCCGAGGCGATCATTAAAGCGGTCAAGGGCGCGAATAAAATGCGCCACTGCCGGAATCGCCTGAAACCAGGCGGCAAAACGCGACACGCGCACAATCGAATGATCAACAGTCTCGTTGCCGGTTTTAATATCAATAAGCGGCTTTTGCGGTTGTATATCCTGCGGGTTTTCCTGCTTGTCTGTCATAGACCTTCACTGTCCTGTTTATCATTAAAATCAAAGTATAGCCGCTCAGGTGACGTACTCCTGTAACACCTGACTCAGCCACTCCATAAAAACCCGCACGCGACGCGCCACATTGCGCCGGTGCGGGTAGAGCAGGTGGATCGGCATCGGTCTGGCGGGAAAGCGATGAAGTACCTCAACCAGCTCACCCCTTTCCAGTAATGTCTGAATCCCGGCAGCAGGCACCTGAATAATGCCTAAACCCGCCAGACAGGCGGCGCGATAAGTTTCGGTGCTGTTCACGGTGACCACACCGCCGGTATGAACATAGTGACACTGCCTGCCATCAAAATACTCAAAACCCGGTGAGGCCTGACCCAGTTGCTGGCTGTAATGTACCATCGCATGCTGCGACAGCTCTTCCAGTCGGATCGGCATGCCGAAACGCGAAAGGTAGCCAGGGCTGGCGCAGTTGATCAAGGTATGGGTGCCAATTTTTCGCGCAATCAGGCCAGAATCTTTGAGTTCGCCGACGCGGATGACACAGTCAAACCCTTCCCGGATCACATCCACCTGACGGTCGCTGCTGCTCAGCTCAATCTCCACGCCGGGGTAGTGCTGCAAAAATTCCGGCAGCCGTGGCAGGATAAAACTTGTCGCCATTGCCACAGACATATCGATCCGAAGTTTACCGCTAAGCGAGGCAGGCTCGTGCTGGAACAGGCTGTCCATATCGTCAATCATCGACAATAAATCAAGACAGCGATCGTAATAGACCAACCCATCCTGGGTTAGTTGCACCCGGCGCGTGGTGCGATGCAGCAAACGTGTTGCCATTTGATTCTCCAGCGCCTGTATCTGTCGCGATACGCTGCCTTTGGGCACGCCTAAACTCTCTGCCGCGCGGGTAAAACTGCCCATTTCGGCCACCCGCACAAACACCTGCATTGCGTGAATTTTGTCCATGTTGTTCACCGATTGTTATTTTTATTGAAACAGTGATGCGCATTTAACACTGTTTATAGATCAATAATTCGCGAATATCCTTAACCTGTGTTCAATTTTTCAACAGGTGCGAGAGATGAATCAGAAAGTGGCGTTAATTACCGGCGCAAACCGCGGTTTAGGCCGTAATGGCGCGTTAAAACTGGCGTCCAGAGGGACAGATATTATCCTGACTTACCGCAGCCATGCTGATGAGGCACAGGCTGTAGTGAAGGAGATCGAGGCGCTGGGGCAACGTGCAGTGGCGCTGGCGCTGGATGTCGGCGAAACCGGTCAGTTCGATCGCTTCGTCGGAGAGGTGAAAGAGGCACTGCAGCAGCAGTGGCAGCGTGAGCGCTTTGACTATTTAGTGAACAACGCCGGACACGGACACTACAAGCCGTTTACCGACACCACCGAGGCGGAATTTGATGCGCTGGTTAATGTGCATTTCAAAGGGCCTTACTTCCTGACCCAGAAGCTGCTGCCGCTCATCAACGACGGTGGCCGCATCCTGAATATCTCCAGCGGTCTGACCCGTCTGATCTATCCTGGCTCCTCGACCTATGCGTCGATGAAAGGGGCGATGGAGGTACTGACGCGCTACCAGGCGAAGGAGCTGGGCGAACGGCGCATTCGCGTTAATATACTGGCACCTGGCGCGATAGAGACCGACTTTGGCGGTGGCCGGGTACGCGATACCCCCGAGATTAACGATCAGATTGCCGGGCTGACGGCGCTGGGCCGGGTCGGGCTGCCGGATGATATCGGCGACGCCATCAGCGCGATCCTCAGTGACGAAACCGGCTGGATCACCGCTCAGCGTATTGAAGCTTCAGGCGGGCAGGGGATTTAACCGCTGGCGGCGTTGCGGAAAACATCCCGCTGACGCCGCCGCTTTTTACAGCGTAATGGTGCCATCAATGACGGTAACGCTATTACCGCCAATCCAGATGGTCTCACCATTAAAGGTTACGTTCACCCGACCGGCACGCTGCAGGGCAGTACCCTGACGCACGCGATAGGGGGTGGTATGGCCTGCGGCTGCAAAGTAACGCGCCAGACAGGCGTTGGCGCTGCCGGTCACCGGATCTTCGGTCAGGCTGCCATTCTCCACCAGCAGGCCACGCACTTCATACTGTTCATGCTCGCCCGAGGGCAAACGACCAAAGGGCATCACGCCCGAGACACCCGCATGTTTAATCAGACGCTGCAAATCGCTGACATTGGGCTTCAGCGCCAGCACGGCCTCGGCGCTGACCATCGGCACCAGCAGCCAGCGGATACCCATATCCACCACGGTCGGGCTTTGCGTCAGATCGAACGCATCGCTGTTTAAGGCGTTACCCATCAGCGCATCCTGCCATGGCATCAGGGTGGCAGCAGGCGCAGCAAAGGCCAGGCCCGTCTCGATAATCTTCACCGTCACGTTACCGACGCCGCACTCCTGCACGATTTCGCCCGGCGTACGGGTTGGCCAGCCCGCCTCCAGCAGCGCGTGCGCGGTACCCAGTGTCGGATGTCCGGCAAACGGCAGTTCGCCTTCAACGGTAAAAATACGCACCCGGTAGTCTGCCTCTTCATGTTGTGGCGGCAGCACAAAAGTGGTTTCCGACAGGTTAGTCCAGCGGGCAATCGCCGCCAGCTGACTGTCGCTTAACCCCTGAGCATCCATAATCACCGCCAGCGGATTGCCATTAAAGGCTGCTGAGGTAAACACATCGACTTGCTTAAACGCGACCTTCATTGTGACTCCTTGCGATTGGGTTCAGTGTGGCCTTTTCTCTGCCGGATGATTGCTTATAACAGCTAACAGCGTTATCAATAAGTTAAAGATTTTACCGGAGACTGTGAATGCTAACGATCCTGGGACGCGCCTCCTCAATCAACGTGCGCAAAGTATTATGGCTGTGTGACGAGCTTGACCTTGAGTTCCAGCGCGAAGAGTGGGGCGACGGCTTCCGCTCAACCCACCTGCCCGAATTCATGGCACTCAACCCGAATGCGATGGTGCCGGTTCTGAAAGATGATGACTTTGTGTTGTGGGAATCCAATGCCATTCTGCGCTATCTGGCGAACGCCTATGGCGGCGAGTGGCTCTATCCTCATGATCCGCAAACGCGTGCGCCTGTCGATCAGTGGATAGACTGGCAAGCCACAGAACTCAACACCTCATGGCGCTACGCATTTATGTCGCTGGTGCGAAATTCACCGGCTCATCAGGATCCACGTCTGCTGGCCGCGGCCAGCAAAGGCTGGGCGCATACCATGAGCATTCTCAATCAGCAGCTGGAAAAAACCGGTCGTTACGTTGCCGGACGTAATTTCACGCTGGCAGACATTCCGATTGGCCTGGCGGTGAACCGCTGGTTTGAAACCCCGCTCGAACACCCTGATTATGCGGCGGTACGCACCTACTACGAGCGGCTGACTGAACGTCGCGGCTATACGGTCTGGGGACGCAACGGCACACCCTGAGCCTCGCCGCACGGCACGCCCGCCAGTTCACAGGCGATTTCGCCCGCGCGTCTGATCGCCCAGCTGTAGCGCGCATCAAACGGGTAGCAACAGGAGAGGCGCAGCGCATGGTTGTAGCGCTCGCTTAACGAATAGAGTGCGCCGGGCGTGACGCAAATCTGCTCCTGCAGCAGCCGATCAAACATCTCAGTGGTATTTACGTCGCCCGGTAACTCGACCCAGAAGACGAAGCCACCGCGCGGCAGCGTCGCGCGGGTGCCCTCCGGGAAGTAGCGGGCGATAAGACCCCGCGCCTCATCCAGATTGGCGGCGTAGCGACGGCGCAGCGTGCGCAGATGGTGATCATAACCGCCGGAAGCAAGAAACTCCGCCAGCGTTTCAGAGAGCAGGGCGGATTCTGCCATCGACGACACTGCTTTCAGTCGGGCAATCGCATCATGAAAACGGCCAGCGGCGGTCCAGCCAATACGAAAATCGGGTGCCACGGTTTTGGTGAAGCTGGTGCAGTAGATCACCCAGCCATCGCGATCAAAGGCTTTCACGGCGGGCGAGAGCGGCCAGTCGAACTGCAATTCGTCATACAGCCCATCTTCTATCAGCGGAACGTGGTAAGTGTTCACTAACTTCGCCAGCCGCTTTTTGTTCTCCAGCGACATGCCGCAGCCCAGCGGGTTCTGCGCGCTCGGCATGGCAATCAGCGCCTTAATTCGCTGCTCCTGAAGCAGCATCTCCAGCGCATCCAGCGACAGCCCATGCTGCGGATCGGTGGGGATTTCCAGCGCCTTAAGGCCCAGTGAAGCCAGCAGCGGGAAGAGGAAAAAGTAGGTTGGCGATTCCAGTCCGACGCAGTCGCCGGGCTGCGTGACCGCCCGCAGCGCCAGCTGAAGCGCCTCCATGCAGCCGTGGGTCAGGGTGATCTCATCGGCGGTGAGCGTCTGTCCGGCGTGCAGCGCCCGTCGCGCAATCTCCTCCCGTAAGCGCTCACTACCGGGCGGAAGCGCATAGCGCCCAATCATGTTCGGATGACGGCGCAGCAGTGAGGTGGTAATCCGGGCGATGCGCGCCGCAGGAAACAGCTCGCTATCCTGGGGGCAGGCCAGGGAAATATTGATGTAGTCGGGATGGTTCTGCGCCGCAAACACTTTATCGATCAGGTCGAGCTTGCCGCTGCTGGGGTCGCGTACCCGGGTTTTATGCTGACCGTGACGGGTCACGGCAGGCAACACGCCGCGCACGTAATAGCCCGACTGGGGACGCGCCTCAATCAGCCCGCGATCTTCCAGTAACTGCCAGGCATTCAGTACCGTATTGACGCTGACCTGATGTGACTGGGCGACGCGGCGGATCGCCGGCAGGCGTTTGCCGGGTTTCAGCGTGCCCTGATGGATGGCCTCAGCAAAACTGTCTGCCAGCTGCTGATAGAGCGGCTGATCGGAAGTGGGAGCAAGGGACACAGTAGTCTCCGGATTCGATGGGTACAATTGCTGTTAACGGTAACTGTAACCATAACAATAGTGATTTTGTGTCACTGTTACCATCCCTTTTCCCGCCGTAGCATAGAACTCTGTCTGTTTTCAGGAGAGTCACAATGCTCGATCCCTCTTTCTTCAGTTACGTTACCGTAATGTCGATTACGCCAGGCCCGAACAATCTGCTGCTGGCGACCTCAGGCGTCAATTTCGGCATGCGCCGCACGCTGCCGATGGTGTTTGGCATACTGGTAGGTTGCGCACTGCAAACGGTGATCGCCGGAGTCGCCCTGGAGGTCTTACTGCACTGGATGGCAGCGATTCGCCTGCCGCTGACGCTGGCAGGCTGTGCCTATCTGTTGTGGCTGTCGTGGAAGATTTTCCGTGCGGCGGCGCCTGAAGTGCGCAGCAAGCCGCAGCCCATGACGCTGCTGGGCGGTGCCTGTTTCCAGGCGATCAATCCCAAAGCCTGGCTGATGGCAACCAATGTGGCGTTGTTGTACAGCGCCAGCAGCGGCGTGCTGACGGTCATGATCGGCTTTATGCTGCTGAATCTGCCCTGCATTCTGATCTGGGCTGCGCTGGGCGATCGCCTGCGCAGCCATCTGCAGATTGCCTGGAAGCGTCAGCTGTTTAACAGCCTGATGGCGCTGTCGCTGGTGGCGACCACCGTCTGGATGCTGACCGACGCCTTGCTGGCCGCTTAATCGGGTGCACCTGGTGCTGTGGCCGACGGCCATTTCCAGTTCTGCACCTCCGGCACATCTTCACCGTGTTCACGCACATAGCGATGATGTTCAGCGATGCGCTCCTGTAGATCGTCCAGCAGCTCAGGATGCGCATCGGCCAGGCCCGGCACGCGAAGAATCGCTTCCTGCGCCAGATGATAGCGGTCAAGCTCGTTGAGCACCGTCATATCAAATGGCGTGGTGGTGGTTCCCTCTTCATTAAAGCCGCGCACATGGAAGTTGCGGTGGTTGGTACGCGAATAGGTCAGGCGATGTATCAGCGTCGGATAGCCGTGGAAGGCGAAGATCACCGGTTTATCCTGGGTAAACAGCGCATCGAATTCCGCATCAGATTTGCCATGTGGATGCTGATCCTGCGGCTGCAGCGCCAGCAGATCGACCACGTTCACCACGCGGATACGCAGTTCGGGCAGCATGCCGCGCAGCAGATCCACCGCCGCCATGGTTTCCATGGTCGGCACATCACCGGCACAGGCCATCACCACATCCGGCTGTTCATTCTCCGGCGTGGTGCCCGCCCAGCGCCACTCCCCCATGCCCGCTTCACAATGGGTTACCGCGCTGGCCATATCCAGCCACTGCGGCGCAGGCTGCTTGCCCGCCACGATCACGTTGATCCGGTCCCAGGTGCGCAGGCAGTGATCGCCAACCCACAGCAGCGTATTGGCATCGGGTGGCAGATAGATGCGGACAATGTCCGCTTTTTTATTGGCAACGTGATCGATAAAGCCCGGATCCTGATGGCTGTAGCCATTATGATCCTGTCGCCAGACATGTGAAGAGAGCAGATAGTTCAGCGACGAGATCGGCTTACGCCAGCCCAGTTTACGCGACACTTTCAGCCACTTGGCGTGCTGGTTAAACATCGAATCGACGATGTGGATAAAGGCTTCATAACAGTTAAACAGCCCGTGGCGGCCGGTCAGCAGATAGCCTTCAAGCCAGCCCTGACACTGATGCTCACTGAGAATTTCCATCACCCGGCCATCACGCGCCAGCTGCTCATCGTAAGGCTCTGTTCGTTCCAGCCAGGTGCGGCTGGTTACATCGAAGACCGGGGTCAGGCGGTTAGAGGCGGTTTCATCCGGGCCGAACAGGCGGAAATTATCGCGGTTGCGCTGGAACAGCACGCTGAGATAGCGGCCCAGATGCTCAGTGGCCTGCGCCATCGGTGCGCCAGGCTCGCTGACATCGCAGGCAAACTCCGCGAGTTCAGGCGCATCCAGCTCACGGCGCAGCAGGCCGCCATTGGCATAAGGCGAAGCGCCCATGCGTTTATCGCCTTCCGGTGCCAGCGCCTGCAGTTCCGGTTTTAAGCGACCCTGTTCATCAAACAGGTCGTCTGGCTGATAACTCCGCATCCAGGTCTCAAGGATCTCGCGATGACCGTCATCTTCATGACAGGCCGCGACCGGCACCTGATGCGCCCGCCAGAAATCTTCCACTTTCTTGCCGTCGACCGTTTTGGGGCCGGTCCAGCCTTTGGGGCTGCGCAGGATAATCATTGGCCAGCGCGGCACCCCGGTGGTGGCATTGCCCTGGCGCGCCTCGCGCTGATAAGCGGCAATTTTACTGAAAGCACTATCCAGCGCCTCCGCCATCAGCGGATGCATTTTTTCGGGATCATGCCCGCAGACGAACAGCGGCTCGTAGCCATAGCCACTGAACAACTGATGCAAATCTTCATCGCTGCTGCGACCCAGCAGCGTCGGGTTGGCGATTTTGTAGCCATTGAGATGCAGAATCGGCAGGACCGCGCCGTCACGTTCAGGATTCAGGAATTTAATGCCGTGCCAGCTGGAGGCCAGCGGGCCGGTCTCTGCTTCGCCGTCGCCAATCACGCACGGTACAACCAGTTCGGGATGATCGAAGGCTGCGCCAAACGCATGGGAGAGTGAATAACCCAGCTCACCGCCTTCATTAATCGAGCCAGGCGTTTCCGGTGCCGCGTGACTGGGAATGCCCCCCGGAAAGGAGAACTGTTTGAACAGACGCTGCATGCCCGCCGCATCCTGAGTGATGTGCGGATAAATTTCGCTGTAGCTGCCCTCAAGCCAGGTATTCGCCACCATGCCGGGGCCGCCATGTCCTGGCCCGCAGATGTAGATCATATCCAGGTTTTGCTTCCGGATAATGCGGTTGAGGTGGGCATAGATAAAATTGAGGCCTGGCGTGGTGCCCCAGTGACCCAGCAGACGCGGTTTAATGTGTTCCGGCCTGAGTGGCTCACGCAACAGCGGGTTATCCATCAGGTAAATTTGTCCGACGGAGAGGTAGTTCGCTGCCCGCCAGTAGCGGTCGAGCAGTGTGAATTCCGGTGAAGCAGGGGAGTAAGACATGCAGTTTCCTCCTGATCGTGCAGCTAAAAGATGTCTTAACCCTAATAGAGAATGCCCGGGACGACCAGGTAACCGGCCAATAAAAAAGGCCCCGCAGTGCGGAGCCTTTTTATCAATGGCGCTGAATTACTTGCCGACGACGAACGCGGTTTCCCGTCCTTCATCGTTTGCCGCCATCGGTGTGACCGGCGAATAGTCGAGCTGCAGAATCCGGCTGGTTTCGGCTAACACTTTCTCTGTCAGCGCCACGTCGCCGTTCAGCTTACGTCCCCAGGATGGGATCACCGCACGGATTTTGTTCTGCCATTCCGGCGAAGCCATCTGCTCAGGACAGACCTTGTGCAGCAGCTCCAGCATGATCGGTGCCGCCGTAGAGGCGCCAGGCGATGCACCGAGCAGTGCTGAAATCGAGCCATCCTGAGAGGCGACCACTTCGGTGCCCAGACGTAACACGGCGCCCTCTTTCTCATCTTTCTTGATGATCTGCACACGCTGACCGGCAGTCACTAAGCGCCAGTCCTCCTGCTTCGCCTGCGGCACATAGGCGCGCAGAGCGTCCATCCGGTCGCGATCGCTTTGCAGCACCTGATCCATCAGGTATTTCACCAGATCAAAACTTTTCAGCCCCACTTTCACCATCGGCAGCATATTGCTGCTGTTCAGTGAGGTGAACATATCCATCAGCGAACCCTGCTTCAGGAATTTAGTCGAGAAGGTGGCGAACGGGCCAAACAGCAGCACCTGCTTGCCATCCAGCACGCGGGTGTCGACGTGCGGCACGGACATCGGCGGCGCACCGACGCTGGCTTTGCCATAGACCTTGGCCATATGCTGCGCGACGACCTGCGGATTCTCCGTGACCAGGAATGAACCGCCCACCGGGAAACCAGCGTAACCGTTGGCTTCCGGGATGCCAGCCTTCTGCAACAGCGGTAACGCTGCGCCGCCAGCACCGATAAATATTTTTCCCGCCGTCAGTGTGCGACGCGTGCCGCTGTTCAGACACTGCAGCGTCACCTGCCAGCGACCATCGGTGAGCTGCTTCAGCTCACGCACTTCCTGACGCAGACGCAGCTGGAAATTCGCTTTCTTCTCTAACGAGGCGATCAGCTGACGGGTGATTTCACCGAAGTTCACATCGGTGCCCATCTCCGTCCAGGTCGCGGCCACTTTCTGGCTGCGGTCACGGCCATTCATCACCAGCGGGATCCAGCGGGCAATCTGCTGCGGATCTTCGGAGTAGGCCATGCCACGAAACAGGGTGCTTTTCTGCAGCGCCTTAAAGCGCTTGCGCAGGAAGTCGACATTGTCGTCACCCCAGACAAAGCTCATGTGCGGCGTGCTGTGAATAAAGCTTTTAGGGTTGCGCAGGTTGCCTTTCTGGACCTGATAAGCCCAGAACTGGCGGGAAATCTGGAACGATTCGTTGATTGTTACCGCTTTAGAGATGTCGATGCTGCCATCCGCCTGCTGAGGCGTATAGTTCAGCTCCGCCAGCGCCGCATGACCGGTGCCCGCGTTATTCCAGCCGTTGGACGACTCTTCGGCCACGCTATCGAGCCGCTCCACCATTTCGATGGACCAGTCCGGCTCTAAATCCTGCAGCCATGCACCGAGGGTAGCGCTCATCACACCAGCACCAATCAGCAGCACGTCAACGTCTTTGCGCTCCTGCGCGGTAGCAGTGGTGTCCTTTGCCATGGCACTCATCGCGAGCGCAAGGTTTACAGCTGAATTGCACATGAGGCGACATCTCCTCTTCTGTTGACCTGAAGCCCAACAGTTTCGCAGGCGAAATAGTCACGCTTCTTACGAGCGCGTTGCGCTATTTCTCAAAGGTTAAGTCTCAGGTATAGGGTTAAAGCGGTGATAACGCGTTAACTGCACGTTATGCTTTGTCATCTGAATATAACATTCTCGCATCTGAATTAAACATTTGTTTATTTTTTAAATGCAGAAATGATTCAGCATAAGAATTAATCATCACGACCCGTGGTGCATTAGGGATTTTTTAGTGTTAAGTCAGTGAGTTAACTAAAATGGCATGTTGCAGAAAAGCCCCATGCTGGTGCAAGACACAAACGGATGTGAACAGTGCGGAATTATTTAATTTACTGAAATTTAGCGATTTATTATGCAACAAGGAATAACGGGAATCGGGACCAGAGAGGCTGAGTGGCTGCTTGTGTAAAAATAATGTTACATTTTTGTGAGTCTGAAAATGCGTGCGCACCGGCGCACGCATCGGATGCACTTATGACTGATTTGCACTTGCGGGCAACTTTTTCAGACTTATCGCCATGCGGTTATAGGTGTTCATCAGGCCAATCGCGATGTTCAGATCGACAATCTCTTTTTCACTGAAGTGCGTTTTCAGTGCGGCATAGCGGGTGTCTGGCGCACCCTGCTGAGCAATCAGGGTCAGGCATTCAGCCCAGTGCAGGGCAGCCTTCTCTTTATCACTGAACAGCGTACCGGATTCCTGCCAGACCGACGTCAGTACGATCTTATCCCAGCCCATGCCCGCTTTATTCAGCGCTTTGGTATGTAAATCAATGCAGTAGGCGCAGCCGTTAATCTGGGATATGCGCAGGAACAGCAGTTCCAGTAAAGTGAGCGGCAGATCGGTTTGTGCCAGATAACTGTATACGCCGCCCAGCGCTTTCATGCCTGCCGGTGCTGCACTGTGAAAATCGATACGTTCGCTCATCTTATTGCCTCCTGGGATTGATGAGGCGATTTTCAGCCTTTCAATGGAGCAGATAAAGTGCCAAAAAATGAGAGTCTGACTGGTCCATCCCCGCTTTCCACGCTGACACTGCAGCGCGGCAGCGCGTCACAAGGCCTTAGCGAACAGCTGCGCCAGCTGATTGAACAGGCGATTGGTGAAGGGCGTTTACAGCCTGGCGCGCGTCTGCCGTCTTGCCGCGATCTGGCGGCTCAGCTCGGCGTGGCGCGTGGCACCGTTCGCGCCAGTTATGACATGCTGGTTGATAGTCAGTTTCTGCAGGCCAGAGGCGCGGCGGGTACCTTCGTCAGCCCGTTACCGCCGTTAAAACCGGTCATCGCCGATGCTGAACGCCAGTTGCTGGAGGGTGCAGAGGAGTATGAAGTGCCCCCGCTGACCTTCCAGATGGGCATTCCTGCCAGCGATGCATTCCCGGCCAAAGTCTGGCTGCGCATTCTGCAGCGTCAGACGCGCATGCAGGTCAGCAGACCGGCCAGCTATCCCGATCCCCGCGGCAGCTTAGCGTTGCGGCAGGCGCTGGTGGCCTACCTTGCGGTGGCACGCGGCCTGCGCTGTCAGGCGGACCAGATCATTATTACCAGCGGCTATGCTGGCGCAATGGGGCTGATTGGGCTGGCGATGAATTTTCAGGGTAAAACAGCATGGCTGGAAGATCCCGGATTCTGGGTGGCGCGTCGCGCGGTTGAAGCGCTGCGCGTCACGCCGGTTGCCGTGCCGGTTGATGCCGAAGGGTTGCAGGTTGAGGCCGGGATTGCCTGCGCGCCGGATGCCGCTTTTGCGCTGGTCACACCGGGACAGCAGGCGCCGCTTGGCATGACGATGAGCCTGGCACGCCGGCATGCCCTGCTTAACTGGGCCAGCCGCGCGCAGCGCTGGATTATTGAAGATGACTATCTCGGCGAGCTTCAGCCCGGCAATCGCGCCGCGCCGTCACTGGCCGCGCTCGACAGCCAGGGGCGGGTGTTGCACATCGGCACCTTCAGCAAGACGTTGACACCGCAACTGCGGCTCGGTTTTATGGTGGTTCCGCCCGCGCTGACGGCGCGCTTCGGCGAAGTCTGCGCGTTGCTTTCGCCTGCCTCCTCAGGATTGCTGCACAACGCGGTGGCGGAGTTTCTGCGGGACGGACACTTTATGCGACATCTGCGGCGCATGAAGCGCGTCTATCATGAGCGACTGGAACAGATGATCGCGGCGCTTCATCCTCACTTTCCCGACCTGCAACGCGCCGGGCTGGCGGTGATTGTCCGTTTGCCCGCCGGTTCTCCGGATCAGGTTATTGCGCAGCAGGCGGTAGAGTGGGGCATGGCACCGTCGCCGCTGTCGATCTGGTATCAGCGGGCGGATCAACGCGGTGCGGGCCTGCTGCTGGGCGCGGCATATCTGCCGCGTGAGGGTTATGCACGCAGCGCCGAACGGCTAAAGGCGCTGGTCGATGCACATCTGATTGTCAGCCCCTGAACCAGCGACGCCAGACAAAACGGATAACAAAAAACTCCAGTGCGCCCAGCAGCAAAAACCAGACGCAAAACACCACCGTGTAGAGCTGATTCAGATCCTGTAAATGGAACATCTGCAACAGATGCTGCGCCACCGTCACGCTAAAGGCGGGCGCGGGCAGCAGCAGTGCCGAGAGAAAACCCAGCAGCAAAATGCCACCAGGCACGATCAACGTCTCAAAAGGGTTATTCATAACCGGTATCCCATATTTATCAGCCCGGCATTTTCCGGTAAACGCCGACACGGTTCAATGGCGGCGCGCAGCTTCGTGCGCATCCGGCATGCTGCATGGCCAGAGAAATGGTCAGAAAACGCTTTGCCACCATCGACTTAGCGCGATTCATAGCGGATGATAAGAGTTATAGCCTTTGCTATACTTAAATCCCTGATTTTACTGTCTTTTTATCTTTGGGTTTGCATGGTAGACTGCGCGCACTTTTTCATAACTGAACACTTTGTGTGGTGAATTCAGCGTGAATTGCCGCTTTTTCACCCCAGGTGAATAAATCATGACCTTTATTGCCACTTTAATTCTTGCGCTGGGCATGTCGATGGACGCGTTTGCTGCTGCTCTGGGCAAAGGTGCCACATTGCATCGTCCCGGTTTTAAAGAAGCGCTGCGTACCGGTCTGATTTTCGGCTCAATTGAAGCGCTGACGCCGCTGATAGGCTGGGCGCTTGGCCTGGCGGCCAGCCGTTACATCATGGCGTGGGATCACTGGGTTGCCTTCATTTTGCTGGCGTTTCTGGGGGGCCGTATGATGATGGAAGGCTTCCGTCAGACTGCCGTTGCAGAGCCCTGTGAAGCCCCGCAAAGCCATGGCTTTATGGTACTGGCGACCACCGCGGTAGCCACCAGCCTCGATGCGCTGGCTGTCGGTGTGGGTCTGGCTTTCCTGCAGGTGAACATCATTACCACCGCGCTGACCATTGGTGCAGCAACCACGGTGATGGCGACGACCGGTGTATTAGTCGGGCGCTTTATCGGTCCGATCCTGGGAAAATGGGCGGAAGTGCTGGGTGGGGTAGTGCTGATTGCCGTCGGCTCGACCATTCTGATGCAGCATCTCGGCTACACCGCGTAGGGCTTTTGCACATAAAACTGCCATTTTTGTGATCTGGTTCAAATTTATTTGCTGTTAAAACGCACAGGAGCTATACTTTTTCGGTATATGTTCAACTAAATTTGAATCAGGTGTTCCATGAAACGTATTTTTAAACACGTGTTCCGCGCTTACGTTGAGACGTTCAAACACGTACCGCCGGGTGCCATGTACTAAGCACTCCGCAAGAAACCCTCGATAATCGCGGTCAGGGATCGACCTGTGATTATCACCTTTTCTGCCTTTGCTTCTGCTGATTTAAACCCGCGTTTTTGCACTTCTGGTGTATCCTTTTTGTTGCTACCCCTCTCCTTCTGATTTTCCCGTTATGCGCCGCTTTGTAGCGACTAAACCTCCTGTCTTAAATTGCACCTGCTAAAAATTCAATAAATGTCCGGACCTTTGAATTCAGTGCCGAACGTTCGGTGACACAGGCATAGATATTCATCGGCAGGGACTCAATGTTGCTCTCGCCGCTGTGACCTGACCAGGCTAAAGGCCGTAGCAGACCACTGTCTATCAGTGGCTGAGCAACAAAGCATGCCAGCCGGGCAATGCCGCCGCCGTTTACGGCTATTTTTGCAATGATATCAATATCATCGCTGATAAAACTGGGGTTGAGTTTCGCATTGACAGGCTGTCCGTTGACCCTAAACGTCCATGGCAGGAACCGTCTGTCGGTGGGATAGCGAAAAACCAGGCAGGCGTGCTGGCTAAGCTCTCCAGGCGTCTGAGGCGTGCCAGCGCGATCAAGGTAAGCGGGAGCCGCACAGAATATAAAGGGTAGCGATGCGATTTTTCTGGCGATCAGCTGATCATTCAGCTGTGCTTCGATGCGGATACTGACATCGACGCCTTCCAGGCGATGATCGACGTTACGATCGGTACTGATCAGTTCAATATTGATATCGGGAAAAGACGCTTTGAAAGCGGGCATAAGGGGAGCCAGAACATACCGACCAAACGCGGCTGTTGTGGCGATACAGAGTGGCCCCTGTGGTTTGGTTTCATTCGCAGCAGCCTGCGAGGCGAGTTCGATATCATGCGGGATGTGACGGACTTTCTCGAAATAGCGTTTACCGTTTTCCGTTAAGGTCATGCTGCGGGTGGTGCGCGATAGCAGTCGCACGCCCAGATGCGCTTCAAGACGCGAAAGACTCTGGCTGACTGCTGCCGGACTCATACCTTTAGCGCGTGCCGCCGCTGCAATACTGCCGTTTTCCACCACGCGGATAAAAGTGCTAATCAGCCCTAAAACGTCCATCGTATCCTCAACCGTTAATTCGTCACTTTTACTTAATAATGATTAAAGCATAACCGCTCTACAACCCGCCTCATAAGCTTGTTAAGTTAGCCGCAGTTTCGTCTGCCTTTGTTAACCAGGATATTCCGATGAGTGATGTTACCCCCAAAAAGAAGCTGCGAACCCGCCTGCCGGTGCGCACGGCACCCTATATATTTGCGCTTTATATGGCGATCATTATGGCGTTCCTGATGAGTCTGGTCATCACGTTAGCCGAATTCGGAATGGGACCTCATTACATGACAAATGTGATGAATGCATATCAGGTCGCCATGCCAGCGGCTTTCTTTTGCATACTGGTTGTCCGCCCTGTTGTTATCCGGCTTGTAGGATTGACCGTTCACGGTCACTGAGACATTCAGCATGCCCATTACGGGTGCGCCCAGTTTAAGGTTTAGCCCGCTTCTTGCTCATTGCGGCAGGCTGCTTCTGCGCGAGAAGGGTGACGGGTGGCAAACCTCCAGCATTTCAGATGCAGGGTGAGGGCGGGCAGGTCGTCCAGATACTGACCTGTAACAGGATGAAAGATACCGAAGAGTCGGGTGGTCGGCATACAGCCGGTAAAGCTCACAGATGAAGCAGGCGAGGAAGCCCCTTCGCTGGCCGTGCGAAAATTTTTACGCGATGTGACATTCCTGGCTCTGTTTATTGTTCAGCATCAACGTTAAACCGGCACCGTCATTATAACGGGATTAGCCTGCTCCTCTTCGCCCATAGCGGAACGGAAGCGTTCCCAGAGCCATCAAAATATCATGGCCATTCAGCCATCTGAGCGTTTAAATGGTTAAAATAAATAAACATATACATTGCTAAATTATTATCGCTATGTCTTAATGCGTCATCGGTTTGGAACACAGACCTTATGAAAGCAGTTTTAGTAAAGTAGTCCTCAGTTCAAGTGTTATCCACAGATATCCTTCTTCGAGAGCCTCCTCCTAAGTGCCCAATAAGTAAATCTCTAACTACAGGCCATCTTCGCCGCTCTTAGTGGCTAATCGATTAAGGAAATATCTATGTCTAACAAAATGACTGGTTTAGTAAAATGGTTTAATTCAGATAAAGGTTTTGGCTTTATCACTCCTGATGATGGCAGCAAGGATGTATTCGTGCATTTCTCTGCTATCCAGGGCGATAACTACAAAACGCTTGATGAAGGTCAGAAAGTCTCCTTCACCATTGAAAATGGCGCTAAAGGCCCTGCAGCTGGCAACGTCACAGCGCAGTAAGCCGCGCTCATTATCAGCGACGCTTACAATAGCGATGAAGACATAAGTCTGAGCAGATAAGCTCTGCTGATAATAAAATAAACCCGCCTGGTGCGGGTTTTTTATTGCCTGAAATTCGCATTACTTCTGTTCCGTTGATCGGCTCCGTGTTGATTAATGCACCACGATGTTAATCATCTCTTCATAAGCCCTGCCCGTTATGACACGTTACGTTAAGCCATCGGGCGAAAGCCAGAACGCGCTTTTTGAAATCAGCGATGCTCCCCTGAGGCGTATTACTGATTGCCAGCAAGTAATCCATTTCTTTTGCTAACGCTGGATATCGGGCATTGAATGTAAAGCGATACTCCTCGAGTGTTTCAGGCCACTGTTTGTCATGTTCACTGCGAAGAATATTGGTTGCTCTGATTGCCTTTCGTGCAGCAGCACGCTGTAGCTGCAACTTTTTATTTTCGTCAGCAGATAACTGCATTTGAGTTATTAATTTTTCCAGCACCGGCAGGAAGTCGCCATTCACTGCTACCGCGATTTCTTTTGAAGGTTTAAATGACTGGAATCGTTGACTCAGGTCCTCTCCGTAAACGCAGACACAGTGATGTTTGAGCCAGTATCCCCAGCTAAGCAGATTATCCGGATGCACTACCTGTTGTAACAGGCCACAATCAAAATCGATTTTACTGACAACAGGATTATTTTTTTCAAGTTTGCGCTGTATTTCAGTAAGTTGCACTTTAGCCACTTCGCCGGGATCAACGCTAAATATGACTGTCATATCCAGATCGGACTTCCCGATTTTTGCCCGGCCTTCAGCCACACTGCCATACAAATAAAGGCTATGTATAAGCTCAGGAAAACTTTGGATTAGCTTTGCCTCGACCAGTGCAACAATATTCCGGAACTCTGGCTGCAATTTATTGGTTTCTGGCAGGGCAATAAAACCGTTGTGATCGATTGCCATCCTTTCTCCCTTTTAATGGCGTCATTCACCGGATTAATTATATCTCTTATGTCCGCTTCTCGCTCACAACGTACACACATCATTCACTGCCGTCATTGCCTTCCCGCTTACATCAGACACATCCCCCGCCAGAGTTCATCATCCGCAACGCCAGCATCTTCTTATGCTCAATCCAATACTTTTTCACACCATCACGCGGATAACCCGCCTGCTGCCTGATACCGACCTACACTGAATTATTCTACCCAAACCAGGAGCAGCGGATGATCCAGAAGCATCGACGAAAACAGGCAGCGATTGTGGCAGGTGTTGGATTGGGTGTGGCGGCCACGTTATGGGGCATGAAACGCTGGCGGCAGCTTAAGGAGACGCCGCCGGTGTCGCCGCACAGTCATCACGCCGGCCTGGCCGGTTATTATCAGCAGATTGGTGACTGGCGCATGTTTACCCGCGTCACGCCCAATGAGGATCAGGGACTGCCGGTCGTGCTGATCCACGGTCTGGTGATGTCGGGCCGGGCGATGGAGCCACTGGCGCTGGCGCTGGGGCGCGACTATCACGTGCTGGTGCCGGATCTGCCCGGTTTTGGCGCCAGCACACTGCCACCTTCTGCGCCGATCATGTCAGTGGATCAGCTGGCGGATGCGCTGTGGCTGTGGTTACAGCATAACGGTTTCCAGCGCGCTATCTGGGTCGGCAATTCGTTTGGCTGCCAGATTCTGGCCGCGCTGGCGGTGAAATATCCACAGGCGGTGGCGGGACTGGTGCTGCAGGGGCCAACGGTCGATCGTCATGCCCGCAGCCTGCCGCGTCAGCTCTGGCGCGACTGGCGTAATGGCCGGCTGGAATCACGTCGTCCGCCGGGGCCACTGGCCCGGATCGATTACGCCAAAGCGGGCCTGCGGCGTGCCTTCGGTACCCTGCGCGCGATGATGCGCGACCGCATTGAACATCGCCTTACTTACATCAACGCACCCACCTTGCTGCTGCGTGGCTCGCGTGATCCCGTCTGTCCGGCCCGCTGGCTGGATGAACTCGCCGCTCTGATGCCGCGCAGCGAACGACTGACATTACGCGACGGGACGCACACATTGCACTACGTCTACCCGTGGAGTTTCTGTCACGCCATCCGCCCGTTCCTGGCACGTATCCAGCAGGAGGATAAACATGAGTAAACCACCAAAAGGGATTGCCCGCTTTGACTCTGCCGCGGCGATGCTGCTTGCGCTGGCCAATGCGCTGCACGATCGCCCCTTTGCCAGCCCCAGCCAGTCACCGACGCTGGATCGCCTGTTGCCGTCGCTTAACCGGCTACCGACCGGGCTGCGTGAGTGGGGCTATGCGCTGGGCGGCATGGCGGAAGGCATCAGCCTGCGCCAGGCGGGTGAACTGGATGTGGAAGGGATCGCCGAATGGATGGTGAGTGAATACCCGCAACAGGATTATCCGGCGGCTTTTATCGGTTCATCGAACGGTGCACTGATTCACCTGGCGGCGGCGATGGGTGTGCCCTGGTTGCCCCAGACTTTTCTTTGCCCGGTGCGAGCCGCGAATAACGATCCTGATGATGCACAGACCAGCTTTGAGCAGGGCAAAGAGATTGCTGCCGCGCTGCTGGCTGCCTGGCCACGTCTGGCGGTGCACCATATGCAGGACCCGAATCAGGATCGGCTGATGCTCGATCAGATGCGCTACTTCCGGCTGAAACTGCGCGAACTGCCGCTGGCCTTCAACGAGTTTCTGATGGGAAATCTGCCCGCCGGATCAACGCTATTTATCAATCACTGTACCCGACAGTGGCCGGTAACCCGCACCAGCGATCGCTCGTTTTTCCAGTTTGGTGCGCTCGGCGGCGCAACCGAAAAAGAGTACTTACAGGGCGGCCCGCGGGTGGCGGAATATCTGGCGCGCTATGGCGTGGATCGTGAGCGCTGGACGCCGCCCGCCATCACTGACCACGTGCCGGAAGCGGAGTGGGGGCTGGATGGTTATCTGATTTCGCCGCTGAAAAAACTGGCGGAGGCTCAGGGCCTGAAGCTGATGGAGATTCGCTACGAAGACCCGGAGGCGATGAGCTATGTGGTGGCAGAGATCTACCGCGACTGGTATCTGGCGGCGGGAATTTTACCGACCCGGCTGACGGTGGATAGCTTCCTGCTGATGGATCCATGGTGCAGCATGCATCAGCACGCCATCCCGTTCTGGCTGGTGTTTTGCACCGAGCCTTCGGCCGCGGCACTGCAACGCTTCCTGGAAAAACAGCCGCCGTTCCGCAACATCGACATGATGCTCTTTTCACACGGCACCGACAGTATCGGTCTGGCGGAGATTGATCGCTGGCGGGCGCTGCTCTCCCATGCACGTGATGAAGGCGTATTCATCGGGGTGGATGAAGAGCGGTTCCCGCGTGATTTCGCGACGTTTGCCCGCTTCGACTCGGCGCTGCGTGAACGGGCGCCACTGTTGCCACCGCCACCCCCGCTGAGCGCGGAGAAGGTGATGACGGGTATTCAGCGTTATGGTGCAAAACATGGGGTCACCCTGACGGCGCTGACGTAGCCGCCGCGCCGTCATCAGTGATTATTCGCCGTCGGTGATTGGCTGGCGCACCAGCAGCAGGTAGGCGAGTGCGCCAACCAGCGTCACGCAGGCACAAATCATCAGCGCCAGGCTGAACGATTTGGTGGTGTCGAGCACCCAGCCGGTGATGACTGGCGCGAACGAGGCGAAGATAAAGCTGGCGAAGTTCTGGATGCTGCCGACTGACGCCGTCATGCGGGCGGTGACGTTGGCGTGGATCAGCCCCCAGCACGACGTGCCGGCGAAGTGGATACAGAACAGCGCCATCCCAATCAGCGTCACGGCGCTGGTGGTGTCAGTCGCGCGGGTCACCACGGCGGTAAAGCCGGCAGACAGCAGCATTCCGCTGACAATACAGACTTTGCGGGTTTTCACCGCGTTAAAGCCGCGACGCACCAGCGAGTCGACCACATAGCCATTCAGCAGCATGCCCGCCGCACCAAACAGGAACGGAATCGCCGCCAGCAAGCCGGTACTTTTAAGATCGAGATGATAGGTCGACTGCAGGTAGCCCGGCAGCCAGGCGATATAGAGCCAGGCAGTGTAGTTGATGCCGCTGAAGCCAATCATCATGCCCCACATGGTGCGCTGCTTAAACAGGCCGCGCCACTCTTTGAAGCTAATCGGCTCTTTACGCGACGCGACGCTGCCCGCCTGTAAATAGTGGATCTCTTCAGCGCTCAGGATGTTGTTGTCGCGGTCGCGATAAATCATATACCAGCCGATAGCGAGGAACATGCCGAGGATACCGATCGTGACAAACATGCCACGCCAGCCCATCACCAGCATCATCGCCGCCAGAATCGGCGGAGCGACCGACAACCCAATCATCGAAGCCGCATTGAACATTCCCATCGGCATGCCGCGATCTTTAATGTTGAACCAGTCGTTGATCACTTTCACGCCGCACGGGTTCATCGGCGCTTCGCCAATGCCAAGGCCGATGCGCACCAGGATGAACTGGGTAAAGTTATGCACCAGGCCAGAGGCGGCCTGGAACAGCGACCAGATAAACATGCCAATGCCGAGCATAATGCGCGGCCCTTTACGATCCAGCAGCGCGCCGCACGGCAGCTGCGCCAGGCCATACGCCAGCGAAAAGGCGGAGAGCAGGAAGCCAATTTCGGTGGCACTCAATCCCATCTCCTCGCGGATGGTCATATTCGCCACCGACAGCGAGCTGCGATCCAGATAGTTGATGATGGCGGCGAACAGCAACAGCAGCATTGCCGTGATCTGGATCTTGCGGATACGCGGTGAACGCACCACGTCGCTACGCATCGGCACGAAATCCTGGTCTGGTGGCGTGTCGCCAGCTGCGCTGTCGCGGCCGGTTACTGAGGTCTTTTCCATTGCACTCTCCCGAAACTGGGTAGTTATCGTTATGGTGAGAAGGGGTCTGCGCGCAGCGGCAAAAGGCCGCCGTGACGTTGCAGTCGAGACTAAGAGCAAAGGGTTAAGGATGTTGCAAAGATGTTTCTGAATCGTGCGGGAGCTAATGCTTTGTGGTTTTTAATCGGTTTTTAATTGTACTGACCGATTGAGCGCACCATTGAGGTTTTGGCGGTCGCCAGATGGTTATGTAATGCACAGAGCGCGTCGACATCCTGACGGCCAATCAGCGCGGTCAGAATCGCCATATGCTCCTCCAGCGCCACAATATTTCGCTGCTTGAGGTCGCTCTCATCCCACTGATAATGCGAGTGAAAGATGACCGAAATAATCTCCAGCGACTGATTAAAAAACGGGTTGTTGGCGGCGGATAAAATCAGCGAATGCATCTGACGATCCAGCGCGGCAAAGTGGCGATAGTTGCTGGCGATGGTGTCACGCATCGATCGGTGACGATCCAGCAGATCCCGCGCCTGAACCCAGCGTTCGTCGCCTGCGGGCAGATTCAGGAAGCGGCTAAGGGCGTGGGTTTCCAGCATCTCGCGTAGTTCAAACAGCTTCTCGGCGTAATCCTGGGTGAATTTTTTCATCCGCCACTGGCCGCGTCTGACCGGCTCCAGCAGGTCATAGCGCATAAAGCGCAGCAAAAATTCGCGCACCACCATCGGACTGACTTTCACCTGCTGCGCCAGTTGCAGCTCGCTGAAGGTATCGCCGGGCACCAGCTGCCGCTGATTAATCATATTAAAAAACATCTGCTCAAAGTGACTGGCCTGCTGCTCAATCGGCGGCGTTAACGCGCTAAAACTGTCATCTTCGCGCGGATCGCGCACGATAACCCAGGTTTGATCCACCTTATCCAGCACGCCGCACTGATGGAGATAGTGCAGGGTATGGCGCACCGTGGTCCGGCTGATATTAAACATTTCCGCCAGTGCCGCCTGGGGCGGCAGCGGGGAACGAATATGGCGCTGAGCGATGCTTTCCAGCATCTGGTTGATGACGTTCTGGCGCAAATTCTGGCTGCGGCTCATCTCACTCTCCGGTTTTTTATGCATTAAAAACCATTCAAAGCCCAAAAAAATCGCTGTGCTTCACACTTCCCACAAACGAACACCGCAGCGCCTGCAGGATTCGCCATAACTGCCTGCAGGACAACCGGAGAATCACCATGACAACAACAATGAAAGCACTGGTCATCGCTGAACCACGTAAGATGGTATGGGCCACCCGCGACATCCCCGTGCCTGCCGCTGGCGAGGTGCTGATTAAAATCCTCGCCGCCGGAATCTGCGGCACTGACATCCACGCCTGGTCCGGCAATCAGCCATTCTTCAGCTATCCACGGGTGCTGGGCCATGAAATCTGTGCCGAAGTGGTGGCGCCGGGTAGTGGCGCCGCGGGCTTTCAGCCTGGCCAGCGGGTGGCGTTAATGCCCTACATCTCCTGCCTGCGCTGTGACGCCTGCCAGAGCGGCAAGACCAACTGCTGTGAGCAGATTTCAGTGATTGGTGTGCATCAGGATGGCGGGTTCTGCGACTACTTAAGCGTGCCGGCCAGCACGTTGCTGGCGGTGGAGGATGTCGCGCCGGAAGCGGCTGCGCTGATTGAGCCGTTTGCCATCAGCGCCCATGCGGTGCGCCGTGCCGCAATTGTGGCGGATGAGCAGGTGCTGGTGGTGGGAGCCGGGCCAATCGGGCTGGGTGTCGCCGCTATCGCCGCCGCCAGCGGCGCACAGGTGGTGGTGGCGGATACCAGCGAATTTCGTCGCCAGCATGTTGCTGACCAGCTCGGTCTGGCGGCGCTGAATCCGGCGGATGAGACCTTTTACAGCGCGCTGCGCGAGCAGTTTGGTGGCCGTCTGGCGCTGAAGGTGATCGACGCCACCGGCAGCCCGGCGGCGATGAACAATGCGGTCAACCTGATGCGACACGGCGGTACTATCGTCTATGTCGGCCTGCATAAAGGCGATCTGGTGATCCCGGACAGTGAATTTCACAAAAAAGAGACCACCCTGATGGGCAGCCGCAACGCGACCCGCGAGGATTTCGACCGGGTGCGTGCGCTGATGGCCAGCGGCCAGCTGCGTGCCGAAATGATGCTGAATCACCATCTGGCCTTTTCCACGCTGGATGAAACCTTCGAGGCGCAAATCATCAACAACCGTGAGCTGATCAAAGGCGTGATTCATTTCGACCAGTAATCCGGCCAGTCGGTCCGCGTGGTTCAGGGCGCGGTGAGGGTCTGAAAGAAGTGCGCGCGCACCGCGTCAGCATCTACGCCGAGCGCGATGCGCTGCGCGGGCAGACCGGCAAAGGGATCGGCTCGTGATGCCAGCGCGCTCAGCCTACGCACCGTCTGACCGCAGGCGATGCCCTCCGTGATCACCCGCAGCGGGCTTTCGGTCAGGGTAAACGCCTGTGGCAGAGTGAGCCATGCCACCGCCAGGGTGTCGTGCAGCGCCATGCCATTAAATCCCTCTTTCTCCAGGCTGTAAGCCAGGTAAGGGCGACAGATAGCACTCAGCACCGGCTGGTTCAGACGCTGAACCTCCTCGCCGCTGATCAGCACCTTGTGTGTGACATCCAGCGGGATCACCACCACGTTCAGCGCCGAGGCGAGCACCTGATCGGCAGCATGCGGATCTTTCCAGATATTAAATTCGCTGAAGGGCGTCACGTTGCCACTCTGCCCGTCGGTGCCAAACGCGCCGCCCATAATCACCAGCTCTTTCACCAGCGGAATAATATCCGGCGCCTGATTAATGGCCGTGGCGATATTGGTCAGCGGGCCAATCGCCACCAGAGTGATCTGATGCGGCTGCGCCCGCACGCTGTCGATAATAAACTGCACCGCGCCCGGTGCCTGATCGCTAAAGGCATTATCAAACGCATCGCCCAGGCCATCTTCACCGTGCAGCGTGGCGGGCGCAGAGGGTGGCAGCGCCAGCGGTCGTGAACAGCCGCGCCAGACCTCAGCGTTAATCGCCATTTTCCCGCAAAACAGTCGGGCGTTTTTCACCGCCTGACCCACCGCCACGTTGCCAAAGACCGTGGTAATCCCCAGCAGATGCTGCGTCCGCGCCGCATAGGCCAGCGCAAAGGCGTCATCCACGCCGATATCGGTATCAAAAATCAGGGTACGCATAGGGTCTCCGCAACAGGCTGTAAACCATCAGCATTACTCCGTCTGTGGCGTGCGCGTCAAGGTTTTCAGCCGCCATGACCTCACTGTTGCCAGCCTGAAACGGGCGTCGTATTATCATCGGCTCAAGGTGATGGCGTGCCACCTTTCCCAACCGTCGGTGGGCTTAACACCGGCTGATGACGCCTGACACTCAATCCTTTCGCGGGAGCTGAGGTGTCAGGCGCAGTTTATCTCTGCCTTTCCCTCTCAGCCCGGCGTTAATCTGCAATCAGGAGCAAGACATGTTGAAACCATTACTGGCTGTGATGATCGGCGGCTCTGCGGGCTGTGTACTGCGCTGGCTCTTTGCGATGCGCTTTAATGCGCTCTTTCCCAATCTGCCGCCGGGCACGCTGCTGGTGAATCTGATTGGCGGTCTGGTGATCGGCGGCGCGATGGCGTGGTTTGTTCGCCATCCCGACATCGACCCGATCTGGAAACTGCTGATCGTCACCGGACTCTGCGGCGGGCTGACTACCTTCTCCTCTTTCACGGCGGAATTAATGGGGTTGCTACAATCAGGTAAATATCTCTGGGCGATGACCAGCGCGCTGGTGCATGTGATGGGCTCACTGCTGATGGCGTTTGCCGGTTTCGCCCTGGTCACGATGCTGGGCTGATCCGGCTAAGCGGCGCTTGTCATAACGCATAAGAGGTAGATACTGTTTCAGGTTTTATGCCCGCGCTGCCCTGTGCGCGGGCGTAACGCTGAACGTCACCGATTATTCCGGACGATTAAGGAGCCGAGCAATGCGAACCAATCCCACCTTCCTTAACCTGGTGTTGTTAAACGGTGAACCCGGCCAGAAACTGCAGGCGGCGCGTGACGCCGGTTTTGATCAGGTGGAGATCTGGCGCGAGGATATCGAGGCGTGCGAGGGCGGCGCGGCGGCACTGGCTGAGATCGCCGCCCGGCAGGGACCTGGCTTTACTAATCTGCAGGTGCTGCGCGATTTCACCGGCGCTCCCGGTACGCTGCGCGGAGAGAAGCGCGAAGAGCTGCGCCAGTTTATTCAGATTGCCCAGACGCTGGGCTGCGACACCATTCAGGCACCGGCCAGCACCCGCGAGGATTGCTGCGCCGACCAGATTGATGATGACCTGCGCTGGATGGCCTCTGAAGCCGCGCGCTACAACATGCGCATCATGTATGAACCGATGGCCTGGTGCAGCGTGGACAACACCCTGCCGCTGGCGTGGCAGCGACTGCAGCGGCTCGACCAGCCCAATATCGGCCTGGTGGTCGATCTGTTCCATATCTGCGCGCTGGGCGGCGACGCCTCGCAGCTGGACGGCATTCCTGCCGATCGCATTTATGAAGTGCAGCTGTGTGATATGGCCGCCATGCCTGCGCAGGATAAGCAGAGCCTGATGGCGATGGCAAAGCATCAGCGTCTGCTGCCCGGCGATGGCATTATCGATGTTGAACGCTTTGTCGATAAGCTCAAAAGCGCGGATTATCAGGGTCCGGTGGGAATCGAAGTCTTTAATGATGCGCTGAAACGCCTGCCGCCCGACGTGGCTGCGCGTCATGCCTGGCAGGCGTTAAAGCGCTGCTGGGGTTAATCCTGTAAGCACTGGCCGATAAACGCGGCGGCGTGCATGGCCCCCTGGGCTGAGATAGTGTGGCCGGTGGCGGGTTCAAAGCGCGCGTCGACCGGCACCAATGCGGCCCTGAGCCGTGCTGCGGCAGATTCGCTCTCCTGCCATGGGATAACCTCATCGGCCTGACCGTGGATCAACAGCGCGGGCACATGAGCCTGCGGCGTCAGTTCACCCTCAACCGCCAGACGACCAGAAAAGGCGACCACGCCCGCCAGCGGATAACGGCCAGACGCCAGTGCATCCAGCGCCATGATCGACCCCTGTGAAAAGCCCACCAGCACCACATCCTGCCAGCGGTCGGCGAAGCCATGCTGTGCGATAACGTCGCTGAGGGTCGCGTCAAACGCCGCCCGTGCTGCCCGTACCCGAGCTGGCCGGTTCTCTGGCGTCACCGCCTCCAGGCTGAACCACTGCCAGCCAAAACCGGCGGCAAAACGTTCGGGCGCATTGGGTGAGGCAAAAATCACATCCGGCAACAGCGTCGCCCAGTGACGGCCAATCGGTGCCAGATCGTCGCCGTTACTGCCTACGCCATGCAGAAAAATTACCAGTGCTTTTGCCATTATTGCTCCTTTAAAGACCGTACTCACTCAGATCCGGGCCTGCCGGAACGATCCCGTTCGGGTTCAGTGCCTTGATCGAGTAGTAACCCTGTTTGATATGATCGATGTTGACCGTCGCACGCACGCCGGAAACTGACAACATGCTCTTAAGATAGCGATTCAGCAGCGGATAGTCGCGTATGCGGCGCAGGTTGCATTTGAACAGGCCATGATAGGCGACGTCAAAGCGAATCAGAGTGACGAACAGGCGAATATCGGTTTCAGTCAGTCGTTCACCCAGCAGGAAGGTACGACCATCGCTGAGCAGGGCTTCCAGTTCGTCGAGCTGGCTGAAGATGTCATCAAATGCCTGCTGGTAGCTGATCGAGGTGGTGGCGAACCCGGCGCGGTAAACGCCATTATTCAGACGCGGATAGAGACTCTCATTCAGCGCATCAATCTCAGGGCGCAGCGCGGGGGGATAGAGGTCGATGCGGTTATCGGCCAGATCGCCAAAGCCGCTGTTAAACATACGCACAATGTCAGCGGATTCGTTACTGACGATGGTGCCGGTTTTCTTGTCCCACAGCACCGGCACGGTGGCCCGGCCCGTATAATCGGGCGCGACGCGGGTATAGATTTCATGCAGATATTGCGCGTTATTCAGCGGGTCCGGCTGCGCACCGGGGAAATTGCCAAAGCGCCAGCCCTGGGCACCGAGCTGCGGTTCAACCACCGTCACGCTAATCAGCGACTCCAGCCCTTTGAGCTTGCGGGCAATTAACGTGCGCGACGCCCACGGGCAGATGAGCGCAACATAGAGATGGTAGCGATCGGCTTCTGCTGCAAATTCAGTGGAGCCATCGCTGCTGATAACGTGCCGGAAACCGGACGTCTGACGGACAAATCCGCCCTGTTTATCGGTAGCCTGCACCGGGTGCCAGTCACTACTCCATTTGCCTTCTTTTAACATCGCGCGACTCCTCTGTAATATGAGAAGCAGCTTAACTGATGACTAAACGGTTGATAATCCGGTCAGAAAGACAATGATTTCTTCCATTCCGGAAAGAATTACGCGGGTGGAAAACGGGTAAAGTGGCTCACCAGGAAGTCGATAAGCAGACGCGCCCGGTGTGCCAGATGGCGGGCGGGCGGATAAACCGCAAACAGGCCAAGCGGTGGCGTGTCGAAATTCTCCAGCAGCCGGACAATCTCACCGCGTTGCAGTGCGGGGGCCGCGATAAAACCGGGCAGTCGCGCAATGCCCAGTCCGGCCACCGCGGCCTGCAGACAGGCTTCGGTGTTGGCGAAGCGCAGACGCCCGCGCACCGGTACAGTGACAATCTCGCTGCTGCCGTCGCCGCCGGCAAACGGCCAGTGCCAGGGATCGCGAAAATTGGTGTCGATGATGCACTGATGCTGAGGCATCTCACGCCAGTGCTGCGGCGTGCCAAACTGCTCAAGATAGACCGGCGAGGCGGCGATGCGCACATGCACCTCACCCAGCTTGCGCGCGACCAGGCTGCTGTCGCTGAGGGTGCCGATACGGATCGCCATATCAAACCCCTCATCGACAATGTTGACGGACCGATCTGAAAAGCTGACATCCAGTTCAATCAGCGGATAGCGTCGGGCAAACGCCACCAGCACCTGAGACAACACCACAGTACCAAATGAGCCGGGCGCGCTGATTTTCAGCCTGCCGGTGGGCGTTGTGGCGCTTTCACGTACGCTGGCATCCAGCGTCTCAAACGCATCAAGCAGGTTCTTTACCCGCTCATAATAGCTGCGCCCGACATCGGTGGGCGACAGGGCGCGCGTGCTGCGCCTGAACAGCTGGACGCCGAGCTGCTGCTCCAGCTTTGAAACCAGCTTGGACGCCTGACTGCTGCTGGTGCCGAGACGTAATGCCGCCGCCGAAAAGCTGCCGGTTTCCAGCACCGTGACAAACATCCGGTCACAATCGAGTCGATCCATGGCGATCTCCTGTGGAGATAAAGTGGCAGTATAGGGGCTGCGGCCAGGCGTTGCAGCCTTCACTTTGCGTGCCTTTACCCTTTCGCTGGCGGGGAAAACCTGCTTGACTGATTCTCTGCCCGACGTTCTCTGGAGTAATTCATGTCGCTGATTCACCTGACGTCACTGGCGGAGATCCCGGCCGCCGAGTGGGATGCGCTGTTGCCTGATGACCAGCCCTTTTTGCGCCACGCCTTTCTGCTCACGTTAGAACAGAGTGGCAGCGTGCGGTTTGAGGCGGGCTGGCAGCCCGATCACCTGCTCTGGCGGGAAAATGGCGTGACCCACGCCGCGCTGCCGGGCTACCAGAAATATCATTCACAGGGTGAGTATGTCTTTGATCACGCCTGGGCGGATGCCAGCCAGCGTGCCGGGATCCGCTACTACCCGAAATGGCTGGGAGCGATTCCCTTTAGTCCGGTCAGCGGCGCGCGCCTGCTGGGGGAAACTTCTGCCGCCGCGCAGCTGCTGTCGGCCCTGCCGGAGAGCCTGTTACAGCAGGGCTTAAGCGGCGCCCACATCAACTTTACCGATGCGCAGGCGAACCAGCTGCTCGCCGATCAGCCCGACTGGCTCTCCCGGCTTGGCTGTCAGTATCACTGGCATAACCGTGGCTACCGCGATTTTCAGGATTTCCTGGATACGCTGATGTCGCGCAAGCGCAAACAGCTGCGTAAAGAGCGTGAGCAGGTGGAGCAGAGCGGCTTTGAATTTGACCGCTATCCGGGCGACCAGCTGCGCGAAGATCAGTGGGATTTTGTCTATACCTGTTACGCCAACACCTATGCGGTGCGCGGTCAGCGACCCTATCTGACCCGCGACTTCTTCAGCCTGCTGGCGGAACGGATGCCGCAGAATATTGTGGTGGTGATCGCCCGTTTACAGCAGCAGCCGGCAGCGATGGCGTTTTATCTGCGGGACAGCAACACGCTCTATGGCCGCTACTGGGGCTGTCTGGCGGAGTTTGACCGGCTGCACTTCGAAACCTGTTTCTATCAGGGGATGGATTTGGCCATTGATGAAGGGCTGATGCGCTTTGATGCGGGCGCGCAGGGTGAGCACAAGCTGGTGCGCGGCTTTGAGCCGCAGATCACCCACTCCTGGCACTATCTGCTGCATCCTGGCCTGCGCGATGCCGTGTCAGATTTTCTGGTGCAGGAGCGGGAAGGCGTACGCGGCTGGGCGGAAGAGGCACGCGACGCCTTACCCTATCGACGCGGCGACTAATCGACGCCGACAAAGCCGCCGGTCTGATGCTGCCACAGTCGGGCATAGAGACCGTTCTGCGCCAGCAGCTCGTGATGGCTGCCCATCTCGGCAATGCCGCCTTTATCCAGCACCACCAGCCGATCCATTTTCGCGATGGTCGACAGGCGGTGCGCGATGGCGATAACGGTTTTACCCTGCATTAACGACTCCAGACTCTCCTGAATCGCCGCTTCCACTTCAGAGTCGAGCGCCGAGGTGGCCTCATCCATGATCAGAATCGGCGCATCTTTCAGCAGCACGCGGGCAATCGCCACACGCTGACGCTGACCGCCCGACAGTTTCACGCCGCGCTCGCCTACATGCGCGTCCAGCCCGGTGCGGCCCAGTGAGTCTGAGAGCAGCGGGATAAACTCATCGGCGCGGGCGCGATGAATCGCAAGCTGTAGCTCCTCTTCGCTGGCGTCGGGACGACCATAAAGCAGGTTTTCACGGATTGAGCGGTGCAGCAGCGAGGTGTCCTGGGTGATCATGCCAATCTGGCTGCGCAGGCTCTCCTGCGTCACGGCGGCGATATCCTGATCGTCGATCACAATCCGCCCAGCGTTCAGGTCATAGAGGCGCAGCAGCAGGTTCACCAGCGTCGATTTACCGGCGCCAGAGGGACCCACCAGACCAATTTTCTCGCCAGGTTTAATGTCGAGGTTAAAACCGCTAATCACCTGACGGCCACCGCCATAATCGAAGCGCACATCCTCAAAGCGGATGTTGCCGCGCGTCACCTTAAGCTGCTTCGCCTGCAGCGCATCCTGCACGCTCAGCGGCTGCGCAATGGTTTTCAGGCCATCCTGTACCGTACCGATATTCTCGAAGATGCCGTTGACCACCCACATGATCCAGCCGGACATATTCACCAGACGGATCACCAGACCGGTCGCCAGCGCAATCGCCCCGACGCTAATCAGCGACTGGCTCCATAACCACAGCGCCAGCCCGGAGGTCGAGACAATCAGCAGGCCGTTCAGCGCCGACAGGGTCAGATCCATGCTGGTGACCATGCGGCCGGCGTGCTGGGTTTTTTCAGTCTGCTCATGAATCGCCTCACGCGCATAGTGACGTTCCAGATCGCTGTGGGCGAACAGCTTGATGGTGGCGATGTTGGTGTAACCGTCAACAATGGTGCCCATCAGCTTTGAGCGCGATTCCGAGGAGACCACCGAACGCGCCTTAACGCGCGGCACAAAGAATCGCAGCGAGGCGCTGTAAGCCACCATCCACACTATCAGTGGGATCATCAGCCGCCAGTCGGCACCGGCAAACAGCACCAGCGAGGTCACGGCGTAGATCAGCACGTGCCAGATGGCGTCCACCAGCTGCACCGCGGAATCACGCAGTGAACTGCCGGTCAGCATGATGCGCTGGGCGATGCGACCCGCGAAATCGTTCTGAAAGAAGTTGAGGCTCTGGCGCAGCACGTAGTTGTGATTCTGCCAGCGGATCATGCTGGTCATACTCGGGCTGATGCTCTGGTGCACCAGCATGTCGTGCAGGGCAATAAAAATCGGCCGCAGAATCAGCGCCACCGCCCCCATCCACAGCAGTATCGGCCAGTTATCCCGGAACAGGCTGGCGGGTGTGGAGTGATTGACCATATCGATAATGCGGCTCAGATAGCTGAAAAGCGACACTTCAATCAGGGCTGACGCCAGTCCCACTACCAGCAAAGCCGCGAAACTCGGCCAGACCTGCCGCAGATAGTAGAGGTAAAACGGCCAGACCGTTGAGGGTGGCGAATCGGTAGGTGCGTCATGAAAAATATTGATAAAACGCTCAAAACGGCGATACAACATAGCGAGACTCTTTCCGTCCGATAAAGAGCTACAGCTTAGTGCATGAACCCCGTTCGGCTAAAAGGAGAAAATATGGAAATCATTATCCGGGCACGAGAACCGCAGGATGCCGCCGCTTATCAACGGCTCTACAGTCATCCCGACGTCTATCCCTGGACGCTGCAGTTGCCATTCCCCAGCGTCGCCAGCTGGGAGAAAAAATTTGTCAAAATGGATGCCGAAGGGTTTATCGCTTTTGTCGCGGAGATCGATGGCGTGCTGGCCGGTGAACTGACGCTGTTTGTGGATAACAAGCCGCGTACCCGCCACAGCATCAGCTTTGGGCTGGGTGTGCATCCCGATTTTGCCGGTCGTGGGGTCGGTGAACGCCTGATCCGCACCGCTTTGGACTATTCCCGCAACTGGCTGGGTATTACGCGTATGCAACTGGAGGTGTTCCATGACAACGAACGGGCGCTGCGGCTTTATGAGCGGCTGGGCTTTGAGCGGGAAGGGGTGTTACGGCAGGCCGCTCTGCGCGACGGCCAGTTGCGCGATGTGGTGGTGATGGCGAAGCTGCTGCATACGGCGTGCTAACCGGAGCGGCAGCGCTGCCGCTCCGTCTGGCGTTACGGATTTTTATTGCTGTAGTGCTGCATGTTCTGCTGCGTCACCAGTTCAAACGGAATCCACTGGTGAGAATCGACTTTTTCCCCTTTGATCATCTGCTGCGCCACCTCGACCGATTTTTTGCCCTGACCCACGGCATCCTGGAACACGGTGACGGCCAGTTTGCCGCTTGCCAGTGCTTTCAGGCCATCCGGCGTGGCATCAATGCCGCCCACCAGAATAGTTTTCTTTGGCTTCGCCTGAGCAATCGCCATGGTTGCGCCAATCGCCATTTCGTCGTTGTTGGCGGCGACAATATCGATATCTTCACCGTTCGACAGCCAGTTGAGCATTAAATCCATGCCCTCATTACGCGCATAGTTGGCGGTCTGCTTCAGCACCACTTTCATGTCGGGATACTTTGCCACCACCTGCTCGACATCTTTGGTGCGCTGCAGCGCACCCGCATCGCTGAGGTTACCGATGATAATGGCAACCTTGCCACGATAACCCGCCTGCTTCGCCAGCGCTTCCATCTGCAACGTGCCCGATTCGCGTTCGTCAGAGCCGACAAACACCACGCCCGGCGGCAGGGTTTTATCGCCCGGTGTGCGGTTAACGTAGACCAGCGGAATGTGAGCCTGCTGCGCCAGTCTGGTCAGGGCAGGCGTACTGGCGGAGTCAACCGGATCGACGATAATCGCGTCCACCCCGGAACTGATAAAGCTCTGCACCTGATCGGTCTGACGACCCACGTCGCCGCGCGCATCTTCGAACTGCGCATCCAGCTGACGTGCTTTGGCCTCTTTCTCAATCGACTGGCGGATAATGGTCAGAAAGTTCTGGTCGAAATAGGCCATTGAGACGCCGATCTTCTCTGCCAGCGCCGATGTGGAAAGAGAGAGCAGACAGAGTAGTGCCCATGCACGTTTTTTCATTGCGGACTCCCGAGGTTAACCAGATGAAATGGATTTTTCATTTATTATAAAAATGAACAAAGATTATCATTTGCAGCTTATGAACAGTCGTCGGGTTTGACAACCGGCCCTTTTCACTCTTGCTAGCGCCGCCACACTTTGTCGTAAAATCGCCGCGTCATAGCTGCCAGTGCCGTTGAAATCCTTGACGTGGCGCACACTCTGCGGCAGGCAGCCGCGGCTTTTTGCGCTTTTGTGCAGCATCGCACTGGCCTTTGTGGGGGTTGTCAGAAAACCGTTGAATCGGTCCAATCGATCTCAACATCCGCACAATGACCCATAGTTAGCCTCCTATCTATATTTCCTTAAGCGGGAAATCTCAGCGTTATTCCTGAAAAAAACCTCGTGGCGCAACCTGCCGCTTTTTAAGGAATTCAGCTCATGCTTAAAGACCAAACGACTCACCGGATGTCTCATGTGCGCATCTGGATCCTCTGCCTGATCCTCTTTCTGTCGGTCGTGGCTTACGCCGACCGTTCGATCCTCTCGATCTCCGGGTCGGCGATCAAAGAGGAGTTCGGCCTGTCAGCGATCCAGCTGGGATTGATCCTCTCTGCCTTCAGCTGGGCCTACGTTATCGGTCAGATCCCCGGTGGGCTGTTTCTTGACCGCTTCGGGGCTAAAAAAGTGTATGGCGTCACGCTTGCGCTCTGGTCAGTCTCGACGCTGGCGATGGGATTCGTGGGTGAGTTCTCCAGCGGCATGACCGGCGCGCTGATGCTGATGTTTGGTCTGCGCTTTCTGCTGGGATTAATCGAGGCACCCAGCTTTCCCGCCAATGCGCGCGTAGTCATTATGTGGTTCCCTGGCGCAGAGCGGGGACGGGCTTCATCGCTGTTCAGCTCGGCACAATACTTTGCCGTCGCCATCTTCTCGCCGCTGTCAGGCTGGCTGGTGTCGCGCTTTGGCTGGGAGTGGCCGTTCTTTGTGCTGGGCGGCATCGGCCTGCTGGCGGTGTTTGTCTGGGCTGCCTGGATGCGGGAGCCGCGCAACCACCCCGGCGTGTCAGAAAGTGAACTGCGCCACATCGTCGACGGTGGTGCGCTGGTGGATATCGACTCGGCGCAGACGCTGAAAGCGCGGCCACCGGTCAGCAAAGCGATGTTCAGAAAGCTGCTCACCAATCGCATGCTCTGGTGCGCCTATCTCGGTCAGTACTGCATCATCGCGCTCAGCTACTTCTTTATTACCTGGTTTCCAATCTATCTGGTGCAGGCGCGCGGCATGAACATCATGGAGGCGGGCTTCGCCACCGTTGCCCCGGCGCTGTTTGGTTTTCTGGGCGGGATCAGCGGCGGCTACCTGTCAGACAAGTTAATCGCCCGTGGCTGGAGCGTCTCCTGGGCGCGTAAAACGCCCTATATCGTCGGCATGCTGATGGCGTCCAGTCTGGTGCTGGCGGCGATTATTCCCGGTAACGGCGGCATCATCGCCATTATGTCCTTCGCCTTTTTCGGTAAAGGCATTGCGGCGGGAGCAGGCACCTGGACGGTGATTAGCGACACCGCACCCAAAGAGGCGGTGGGTCTGGCGGGTTCCATTTTTAACGGCATCGGCAATATCGCCGGTTTCACTACGCCGCTGCTGTTCGGCATCATCGTCGGTCTGACCGGCAGCTACAGCATCGGACTGGCGTTTGTGGCGGCACACTGTGTGGTAGCGGCCCTGCTGTTCCTGCTGGTGATGGGACCGATTGAACGCGTCGGCGAAGAGACCGATCGCCCGGCATCCTATAACAATCAGGAGAAAGAAGATGGCATTAAAGCAATGTAACGTGCTGATCAAAGGGAAATTCCTGCCGCCGCAGCTGATAGAGAATATCGAAAAGACCTTTACCGCGTTCCGGCTGTGGGCGGCGGACGATGAGGCGGCCTTTCTGGCTGAAAAGGGTGCTGAAATTGACATGCTGGTCACCAGCGGCAACGCGGTGATGGGCGCACCCGCCGCGCTGATCGCCGCGCTGCCAAACCTGAAAGCCATCTGCAGTAACGGCGTCGGTTATGACAGCATTGATACGGAAGCCGCCCGGTCACGCGGCATTGTGGTGACCAACACGCCAGAGGTGCTCAATGATTGCGTCGCCGATCTGGGAATGGCGCTGCTGCTGGATGTGGCGCGCCGCATCAGCGAGGCCGATCGCTTCACCCGCGCCGGTCACTGGCAGCATGGCCGCTTTCCGCTGAGCAGCAAAATCGGTGGCAAGGTGTGCGGTATCGTCGGGCTGGGCAATATCGGTCAGGCGGTGGCAAGGCGCGCGCAGGCGTTTGATATGGCGATTCACTATTACAATCCGCGTTCACGCCCCGATGTGCCCTATACCCGCCATGAGAGCCTGCTGACGCTGGCGCAGCAGTCCGATTTCCTGGTGCTGACGCTGCCGGGCGGTGCCGCGACGCGCCATATTATCAATGCGGAAGTGTTGCAGGCGCTGGGACCGCAGGGCTATCTGATTAACATTGCGCGCGGCAGCGTGGTAGATCAGCAGGCGCTGGTGGAGGCGCTGGAAACCGGGCAGATCGCCGGTGCCGGGCTGGATGTGTTTGAACAGGAGCCGCAGGTGCCCGATGCCCTGCGCCAGCGCGACAATGTGGTGATTACGCCGCATATCGCCAGCAGCACCCGCGAAACCATGGCGGCGATGGCGGACCTGGTCTTTGAGAACATGCTGGCGTTTGCCCGTGGCGAGCCGGTGCTGACCCGGGTAGTGTAACCACACCAATGACTTAACCCTGCTGAAACGAGGGCGAGGCAGGACGCCTCTCCTCTGACCACTCACCAGACCCTCACCTTCGCACAAAACAGCCTGAAGAAAATTTGTCCAGCTGCCGATATCACCTTACCACCCGCTGATCTTAAGGAGTGATAGCGTGATAAAGCTGATTACCATTGATGAATTGCGCCCAGGGATGTTTATCCACAAGCTGGAGGTCTGGTGGATAAAAGACCAGCGCATTCATAATCAGATGCTGATCACCGATCCACGACAAATTGCCACACTACGCAGTGAAGGGATCCGCCAGCTCTGGATCGACCTTGATCGATCGGTGCAGATGCCGATCGCCACCCCGGTCGCGAAGAGAACCATTGGCCGCACCCCGTTTTTTCAGGAACGGGATCAGGCAGAGCAGATCTTTTTGCAGGGCAAACCGAAAGTGCTGGCGATGTTCAACGAAGCGCGGCTGGGTAACGGCCTGAAGCTCGAATATATGATGGATCTGGTGGATGAAATCGCCGGATCGATCACGCGTGATCCCTCCGCCATGCTGAGTGTGGTGCGACTGAAAAATCATGATGACTACACCTACCTGCACTCCATGGCGGTCTGCGGGCTGATGATTGCGCTGGGTAAAAAACTCGGGCTGGATGAGCAGCAGTTGCGCCGGGTGGGCATGGGCGGTTTACTGCATGATGTCGGCAAAGCGGCCGTGCCGCTGGCGATCCTGAACAAAGCGGGCAAGCTGACAGAGGAGGAGTTCAGGGTGATGCGTGAGCATCCGGTGGTCGGTACGCAGATGCTGATAGAAGCCAATGCCGATGACGATCTGCTCGATATCACCCTGCATCATCATGAGAAATATGATGGCAGCGGCTACCCGCATCGCCTGAAAGGCGAGGCGATTTCGTTCTACGCCCGTATGGCGGCGGTGTGCGATGTTTATGATGCCGTGACCTCAACCCGCTCTTATCGCAACGGCTGGACACCCGCCGAGGCGATGCACCAGATGCTGAGCTGGCGCGGCCATTTTGACCCTTGCCTGCTGCACACCTTCGTGCGGACCATCGGCATCTATCCGGTGGGATCGCTGGTGCGTCTGGCCTCCGGCCGGGTGGCGCTGGTGGTGAAAGCGGGCGAAAAATCGCTGATGCGTCCCTGCGTGCATGTCTTCTGGTCGCTGCACGCCCAGCATGAAGTAAAACCGGAAGAGCTCGACCTCGGCGACAGCTTCTGCACCGACAGCATTGTGGGCGCAGAGGACAGCACGCTGTGGGGTAACGTCGATCTCAATCGTATCTGGGCGCTGGAAGTCGCCTGAATTTTCGCCATTTTTACACTATTTTTACGCCCGCCCGCTGCATTTTAACCCCTTCTTTATACGCCTCCGCGCAAGCTAAGCCATAAATCCAATCCTCTGGAGGTTCCTGTGAGCGTGGGCGTAATAACCGGCATTGTGCTGGTGGTGTTGTTACTGGGCTATCTGATCTATGCCCTGTTAAATGCGGAGGCCTTCTGATGGCGGCCAATGCTTTTTTACTCATCGCATTTTATCTGCTGTTGCTGTTGGTGCTGGCGCAGCCGCTCGGACGGGGCCTGGCGTCGTTAGTGGCTGACAAGCCGGTGTTTGCCCGCCTGGAAGCGCCACTGTGGCGACTGCTGGGCGCGCAGGAATCGGATATGCGCTGGCCACACTACCTGCTGGCGATTCTGCTGTTCAACGCGCTGGGCTTCGTGGTGTTGCTGGCTATTCTGCTGTTGCAGGGTTCGCTGCCGCTGAATCCGCAGCAGCTGCCTGGCCTGAGCTGGCATCTGGCGCTGAACACCGCCGTGAGCTTTGTCACCAACACCAACTGGCAGTCCTACAGCGGCGAAAGCACCCTGAGCTATTTCAGTCAGATGGTGGGCCTGACGGTGCAGAATTTCCTCTCTGCCGCGACCGGTATCGCCGTGGCGTTTGCGCTGATCCGTGGCTTCGCCAATCGCAGCTCTGCGACCCTGGGTAACGCCTGGCGCGACCTGACGCGCATCACGCTCTATGTCTTACTGCCCATCAGCCTGCTGATGGCGCTGTTCTTTGTCAGCCAGGGCAGCATTCAGAACTTCGCGCCTTATCACAGCATCTCCACGCTGGAAGGCGTGCAGCAGACGCTGTCGATGGGACCGGTGGCATCGCAGGAAGCGATCAAAATGCTGGGCACTAACGGTGGCGGCTTCTTTAACGCCAACTCCTCCCATCCGTTTGAAAACCCGACGGTGCTGACTAACCTGGTGCAGATGCTGAGCATCTTCCTCATCCCGGCGGCGCTCTGCTTCGCGTTTGGCGAAAGCGTGCGTGACCGTCGTCAGGGTCACATGCTGCTGTGGGCGATGACGCTGATGTTTGTGGCGGCGGTATCGGTCGTCATGTGGGCCGAACTGCAGGGCAACCCGCACTTCCTCCAGCTGGGTGCTGACAGCGCCATCAACATGGAAGGCAAAGAGACGCGCTTTGGCATTCTTAACAGCAGTCTGTTCGCGGTCATCACTACCGCTGCCTCCTGCGGTGCGGTCAATGCCATGCACGACTCCTTTACTGCCCTGGGCGGCATGGTGCCGATGTGGCTGATGCAACTGGGCGAAGTGGTGTTTGGCGGCGTCGGTGCCGGTCTCTACGGCATGCTGCTGTTTGTGCTGCTGGCGGTGTTTATCGCCGGACTGATGATTGGCCGTACCCCGGAGTTTCTGGGCAAAAAAGTCGATGTGTGGGAGATGAAAATGACTGCGCTGGCGATTCTGGTCACACCGGCGCTGGTGCTGATTGGCACCGCTCTGGCGATGATGACCGACGCCGGACGCAGTGCAATGGCCAATCCCGGCATTCACGGCTTCAGCGAAGTGCTCTATGCGGTCTCCTCAGCGGCCAACAACAACGGCAGCGCCTTTGCCGGCCTGAGTGCTAACACGCCGTTCTGGAACCTGCTACTGGCTGCCTGCATGCTGCTTGGCCGCTTCGGCATCATCATCCCGGTGATGGCGATTGCCGGTGCGATGGCGGTGAAAAAAGTGCAGCCGGTGGGTAACGGCACGCTGCCAACCCACGGTCCGCTGTTTATTGCGCTGCTGATCGGCACGGTGCTGCTGGTGGGTGCACTGACCTTTATTCCTGCTCTGGCGCTGGGCCCGGTGGCTGAGCATCTGCAACTTGTTCAGGGACAATCCTCATGAGTCGTCAACAACAGGCGTTATTTGACGCAGCATTGCTGCGTACCTCGGCCTGGGATGCAGTGAAAAAGCTCGATCCCCGGGTGCAGTTCCGTAACCCGGTGATGTTTGTGGTCTACCTCGGCAGTATCCTGACTTCGCTGCTGGCGCTGGCGATGCTGACCGGACGCATCAGCGGCAGCGCCAGCTTTACCGGATCGATTGCGGTCTGGCTCTGGTTCACCGTGCTGTTCGCCAATCTGGCGGAGGCGCTGGCAGAAGGGCGCAGTAAGGCCCAGGCGAGCAGCCTGAAAGGGGTGAAAAAGACCAGCTTTGCCAAAAAACTGTCAGCGGCGCGCTATGGCGCCGAGTGGCAGCAAGTCAGTGCCGATGAGCTGCGTAAAGGCGACGCGGTGCTGGTGGAAGCGGGTGACATCATTCCCTGCGACGGTGAAGTGATGGAGGGCGGTGCCTCGGTGGATGAGAGCGCCATTACCGGTGAGTCCGCACCTGTGATCCGCGAGTCGGGCGGTGACTTCGCCTCCGTCACCGGCGGGACCCGCATTCTCTCTGACTGGCTGGTGATCACCTGTAGCGCCAACCCGGGCGAAACCTTCCTTGACCGGATGATCGCCATGGTGGAAGGCGCGAAACGCCGCAAAACCCCGAATGAGATCGCCCTGACCATTCTGCTGGTGTCACTGACCATCGTGTTCCTGCTGGCGACCGTGACACTCTGGCCGTTCTCGGCATGGGGCGGAACGCCGGTCAGCGTCACGGTACTGGTCGCACTGCTGGTCTGTCTGATCCCGACCACCATCGGCGGCCTGCTGTCGGCGATTGGCGTGGCGGGAATGAGCCGGATGCTCGGTGCTAACGTCATTGCGACCAGCGGTCGTGCGGTGGAAGCCGCAGGCGATGTGGATGTGCTGATGCTGGACAAAACCGGCACCATCACGCTGGGTAACCGTCAGGCGACCCAGTTCCTGCCCGCGCCGGGCGTCAGCGAAGAGCAACTGGCCGACGCCGCGCAGCTCGCCTCACTGTCCGATGAGACGCCGGAAGGGCGCAGCATCGTGGTGCTGGCGAAACAGCGATTTAATCTGCGTGAGCGCGATCTCAGCAGCATGGGCGCCAGCTTTATTCCGTTCTCGGCGCAGACCCGCATGAGCGGCGTGAACGTGCAGGATCGACTGATCCGCAAAGGCGCGGTCGATGCGGTACGTCGCCATATCGAAGCGAACCATGGCCGTTTCCCGGCCGAGGTCAATGCGCAGGTGGAGGAGGTGGCACGCAGTGGCGGCACGCCGCTGGTGGTATCAGAGGGCGCGAACGTGCTGGGCGTGGTGGCGCTGAAGGATATCGTCAAAGGCGGCATTAAAGAGCGCTTTGCCGAACTGCGCAAAATGGGTATCAAAACGGTGATGATTACCGGCGATAACCCACTGACGGCCGCAGCGATTGCAGCGGAAGCGGGCGTAGATGACTTCCTGTCAGAGGCCACGCCGGAAGCCAAGCTGGCGTTGATCCGCCAGTATCAGGCGGAAGGACGTTTAGTGGCGATGACTGGCGACGGCACCAACGATGCGCCAGCACTGGCGCAGGCGGATGTGGCGGTAGCGATGAACTCCGGAACCCAGGCGGCGAAAGAGGCGGGCAACATGGTCGATCTTGACTCGAACCCGACCAAGCTGCTGGAAGTGGTGCATATCGGTAAACAGATGCTGATGACGCGCGGTTCGCTGACCACCTTCAGCATCGCCAACGACGTGGCGAAATATTTCGCCATCATTCCGGCGGCGTTTGCGGCGACCTATCCGCAGCTCAACATGCTCAACGTGATGCAGCTGCACTCGCCAGCCAGCGCGATTCTGTCGGCGGTGATCTTTAACGCCCTGGTGATTGTCTTCCTGATCCCGCTGGCCCTGAAAGGCGTCAGCTACCGCCCCCTGAGCGCTGCTGCGCTGCTGCGCCGCAACCTGCTGATTTACGGTCTGGGTGGCCTGCTGGTGCCGTTTGTCGGCATCAAAGCGATCGATCTGCTGTTAGTGTTTTCAGGCATGGCCTGAGGAGAGAAAAATGAGTCAGTTACGTCCGGCAATTTTACTGTTGTTGCTGCTTACGCTTGTTACCGGTGTGGTTTATCCTTTGCTCACCACCGGTCTGGCACAGTGGTTGTTTCCGTCCCAGTCCGGCGGCTCGCTGCTGGAGGAGGATGGCGTGGCGCGCGGGTCGGCGCTGATTGGCCAGAACTTTACCCAGCCCGACTATTTCTGGGGCCGCCCTTCAGCCAGTGGTGATAAACCTTATAATCCGCTGGCCTCAGGGGGCAGCAATCTGGCCGCCAGCAACCCGGCGCTGGACAAAGCGGTAGCAGATCGCGTTGCTGCGCTGCGGGCCGCGAATCCGCAGGCACCTGCCGCCGTCCCGGTTGAACTGGTCACCGCGTCAGCCAGCGGGCTGGACCCGGATATTTCGCCACAGGCCGCCCTTTGGCAGGCACCGCGTATCGCCGCCAGCCGCAAGCTGCCGGTGGCGCAGGTCGAGGCGCTGATTGAAAAGATGACGCATCGTCCACTGATGCCATTCCTCGGCACACCGACCCTCAACGTGTTGCAGCTGAATATGGCGCTCAACGCTATGTAAGGGTGTTAAGGAAGCTATGAACCACGAACCTCAGCGTCCCGATCCCGACGCGCTGCTGCAGGCTAACCGCGAAAGTCATCGCGGGCAGCTGAAAATTTACTTTGGTGCCTGTGCTGGCGTGGGCAAAACCTACGCCATGCTGCAGGAGGCGCAGCGACTGCGCGCGCAGGGCCTGGATGTGCTCATCGGCGTGGTAGAAACCCATGACCGGCCGGAAACCGCGCAGCTGCTGCCAGGATTAACCCTGCTGCCGCGTCGCGCGACCGGCCGCTCGCGTCATGCGGAGTTTGATCTTGATGCCGCGCTGGCCCGCCATCCGGCGGTGATCCTGATGGATGAGCTGGCGCACACCAATGTGCAGGGCTCGCGCCATCCCAAGCGCTGGCAGGATATTGAGGAGCTGCTGGAAGCGGGCATCGACGTTCTGACCACCGTCAACGTGCAGCATCTTGAGAGCCTCAACGATGTGGTGGGCGGCGTCACCGGTATTCAGGTTCGCGAAACCGTGCCCGATCCCTTTTTCGACAGCGCCGACGAAGTGGTGCTGGTCGATCTGCCGCCCGACGATCTGCGGCAGCGGTTGAAAGAGGGCAAAGTCTATATTGGCGACCGCGCGGAACGCGCCATCGAAAACTTTTTCCGCAAAGGTAACCTGTTCGCCCTGCGTGAGCTGGCACTGCGTCGTACCGCCGATCGGGTGGATGATCAGATGCGTGCCTGGCGCGATCAGCAGGGACGGGAGCGCGTCTGGCACACCCGCGACGCCATCCTGCTCTGCATTGGCGACGACACCGGCAGTGAAAAGCTGGTGCGCACCGCCGCCCGGCTGGCGGCGCGGCTTGGCAGTGAATGGCACGCGGTCTATGTCGAAACACCCCGGCTGCACCGGTTGCCGGAAGCGCGGCGGCGGGCGATTCTGCGCACGTTGCAGCTGGCGCAGGAGCTGGGCGCGGAAACCGCGACTCTTTCTGAACCCGATGAAGCCGAAGCGGTACTGGGCTACGCCCGCGAACACAATCTGGGTAAAATTGTCACCGGCCGTCGCCCGCTGCGGCGCTGGCGGCGTGACAGTTTTGCCGAACGGCTGGGCCAGCTGGGGCCGGATCTCGACCTGCTGGTGGTGGCGCTGGATGAGCCGCTGAAGGATGCGCCGCATCCGCTGCCGGACGGCCGCGTCAACAGCGAAAAATGGCGTATTCAGCTGCGCGGCGTGATGATGGCGCTGGTGCTTTGCATCCTTGTGACTGGCGCCGGACAGTCTGTGCTGATCGGTTTCGATCCCGCCAACTGCGTGATGATCTATCTGCTGGCGGTGGTGATCGTGGCGCTGCGCTATGGCCGCTGGCCGTCGGTGATCGCCACGGTGATGAATATCATCGCCTTTGATCTGTTCTTTGTTGCGCCCACTGGCACGGTGGCGGTCTCCGATCTGCAATATCTGGTGACCTTTGGCGTAATGCTGGCGGTGGGCGTGATCGTCGGTAATCTCACGGCAGGGGTGCGCTATCAGGCGCGGGTGGCGCGCTACCGCGAGCAGCGGGCGCGCCAGCTCTATGAGATGGCGAAATCGCTGGGCAGTGCGTTAACGCCGCAGGATATCGCCGCCACCAGCCAGCGGGTGCTGGATGCCACGTTACAGGCACGCTGCCTGCTGCTGCTGCCGGATGAGCAGGGCGAGCTGCAACCGGTGGGCGATGCGTTGCCGGCCAGCGAGCCGGATCGCGCGATTGCTAAATGGAGTTACAGCAAAGGCCAGCCTGCGGGGGCGGGCACCGATACCTTACCGGCGGTGCCTTATCAGATCCTGCCGCTGAAAAGTGGCGTGCACTGCCGGGGTTTGCTGGTGGTGGAGCCGCAGAACCTGCGTCAGCTGATGATCCCCGAGCAGCAGCGGCTGGTGGAAACCTTTACGGTGCTGATTGCCAATGCACTGGAGCGGATAGCGCTGTCGCATAGCGAGGCGGCGTCCCGGCTCTCGGCGGAGCGTGAACAGCTGCGCAATGCGCTGCTGTCGGCGCTCTCCCACGACCTGCGCACCCCGCTGACCGTGCTGTTTGGTCAGGCGGAAATGCTGATGCTCGACCTTGCCAGCGACAACTCAAAATATGTGCCGCAGGCCAGTCAGATCCGCGAGCAGACGCTGAGCACCATCCGGCTGGTGAGCAATATGCTGGATATGGCGCGCATTCAGTCGGGCGGCCTCAATCTGCGTGAGGAGTGGCTGGCGCTGGAAGAGGTGGTCGGCGGGGCGCTGAGCAGCATGGCACCGTCGCTGAAAGGGCATGAGGTCCAGCTCGATCTGCCGGACGACATCGTGCTGATCAAAGGCGACAGCACGCTGCTGGAGCGGGTCTTCACTAATCTGATTGAGAACAGCCTGAAGTATGCCGGTAACAGCGCCCCACGCGGCATCCGCGCCCCACGCGGCATCCGCGCCTGGCGTGCGGCATCACGGCTGGAGATTTCGGTCTGGGATAGCGGACCGGGCATTGCCGAAGACGATTTAAGCCGGATATTCGATAAATTCTGGCGGGGCGATAAAGAGTCGGCGGTGCCGGGCGTCGGACTGGGTCTGGCGATCTGTAAAACCATTATCGAGAGCCACGGCGGTCAGATCTGGGCAGAAAACCGGCCCGAAGGTGGCGCGGCATTTCGTCTCTCGCTGCCGCTGCCGCCGGTCCCTGAAATTTCTGACGAAGGGCTGAAATAACTTCACAGTTGATCGGTTATACTGCCGGACTTGTTTGATTATTCGTAGGATTGTATGGAACGTTTTACCGAAAACCTGATGTATGCATCGCGCTGGTTGCTGGCTCCGGTTTACATTGGACTTTCGCTGGGATTGCTGGCGCTGACCATTAAATTTTTCCAGGAAATTTTCCACCTGCTGCCCAACATTTTCAGCATTGCGGAAAACGATCTGATCCTGCTGCTGCTGTCGCTGGTGGATATGACGCTGGTTGGCGGCCTGCTGGTGATGGTGATGCTGTCAGGTTATGAGAACTTTATCTCTAAGCTCGATATCGACGAAGATAAAGAGAAGCTGAGCTGGCTGGGCAAGATGGACTCCGGCTCGCTGAAAAACAAAGTCGCCGCCTCCATCGTCGCCATCTCCTCGATTCACCTGCTGCGGGTGTTTATGGAAGCGCGCAACGTCGAAAACGACAAGCTGATGTGGTACGTGATTATCCACCTGACCTTTGTGCTCTCCGCCTTTGTGATGGGCTGGCTGGATCAGATGTCGCGCAGCGATAAAAAACCGAAGTAACCTCTCTGGCGGCCCGCTGAGGCGGGCGCCTGCTTTACCCTTTCCGCTCTGTTCCCCCTGAACGACCCGCTGGCTGTGAGGCCGGACGCGTGCCCGCCAGCTGCGGCATCACCTCTTTGATCATGGCAAAAAAATGCTGCAGCCTGGCCGGGTAGTAACTCGCCCAGGGATAGGTCAGCCACACCGGCAGCGGCGGTGCCTGCCACGCGGGCATCAGCTGAACCAGGCCGCCATCCGCCAGATCTTCCTGCACCGCCCACGAGGAGACGATCGCGGCTCCCATCCCAGCCAGTGCCGCTTTGCGCACCGCATATAAGCTGTCGCTGCTGAGCCGGGGCGTAATCGCCAGGTTCACCGGCTGGCCGTCGTCAATCTTCTGCAACACCACTTCGTTACGGTAAAAACTGGTCAGTGCCAGCCACGGCAGATCGCGCAGCTGTTCAACCCGTTCAATCGGCGGCTGCTGCGCCAGCAGGTGCGGCGCGGCTACCACGATACGCGGCACTTCGGCCAGCAGAACCGCCACCACTGAGGGATCGGTTGGCGCGCCGACCTGAATGGCGCAGTCCACATTCTCCGCCATAAAGTCGGGCGTGCGGTCATTCAGCATCCACTCAATATTGAGCCGGGGGTAGCGGTGCAGATAGTCCACCAGTGGGGCGATCAGCTGATCCTGACCAAAGGCGTGTGGGGCGCGAACCCGCAGTGTACCTATCGGGTCGTCGCTGGCTCCGGTCAGCTCATCTTCCAGCGCATGCCAGGTCGCCACCAACTGCCGCGCCTGGGCGTAGCAGCGCTCACCATCATCGGTAAGCTTCAGCGCATGAGTGGTACGCAGGATAAGTTTGAGCCCCAGCCGCTGTTCCAGGGTTTGTAGCCGACGGCTGACGGTGGGTTGTGTCGTGCCGAGCTGTGCGGCGGCGGCGGATAAGCTGCCGCTCTCGACGATACGGATAAAAGTCTGCATCAAATCGATGCGATCGCTGCTGTTGGGATTATTCATACGTACCACGTATAACGGTTTTGCCTGTTGTCAGTCTACCGCGTATAACCGCGATGCGCTTTAATGGCGAAACGAAATGATGAGGATTACAGCATGTCAGCCATACAGACCCAGACTCAAAATGAACCGCTCTCAGCGCCGCTGGTGTTTACCCTGGCCGCCGGTGCCGGGCTCAGCGTCGCGTCAATTTACTACAGCCAGCCGATGCTGGATATCATCAGCAAGCAGTTTAACGCGGGCATCGGCGCGGTCGGCATGGTGCCGATGCTGACTCAGGCGGGATATGCGCTGGGCATTCTGCTGCTGGCCCCGCTGGGCGATCGTCATGACCGGCGCACCATTATTTTTATCAAAGGCTTAATGCTGGTGGCGGCCCTGCTGCTGTGTGGTTTTTCCGGTGGACTCAGCGCGCTGCTGATTGCCAGCTTCGTTACCGGCCTGACCGCCACGGTGGCGCAGGATATTGTGCCCGCTTCAGCAGCGCTGGCCCCGGAACGCAGCCGGGGTAAAACGGTCGGCACGGTGATGACCGGGCTGCTGGTAGGGATCCTGCTGTCGCGGGTGGTCAGCGGGGTGGTGGCAGAGTATTTTGGCTGGCGCACCATGTATATGATCGCCGCGCTGGCGGTGCTGCTGATTACGCTCACGCTGTGGCGGGTACTGCCGCGTTTCGCACCCGGCACCTCGGTGAGCTATCCGCGCCTGTTGCTGTCGCTGGTGCACCTGTGGCGTCACCATCAGACGCTGCGTCGTGCCGCACTGGCTCAGGGGCTGTTGTCAGTGGGCTTTAGCGCCTTCTGGTCGACGCTGGCGTTAATGCTCAGCGATCGCTTTCATCTGGACAGTGCCGTGGCCGGGGCGTTTGGTTTAGCCGGTGCGGCGGGTGCTATGGCGGCACCGCTGGCGGGCAGTTTTGCTGACCGCATCGGTCCGGCAAGAGTCACGCAGGCTGGTGCCGCGCTGGTGACCATCTCCTTTGCGCTGATGTTCCTGCTGCCGCTGCTGCCAATGCCGGCCCAGCTGGCGCTGATTGTCCTCTGTACCATCGGCTTCGATTTAGGGGTGCAGGCCACACTGGTGGCGCATCAGACGCTGGTCTATGGCCTGGCGCCTGAAGCGCGCAGTCGCCTGAATGCGCTGCTATTTACCGTCGTGTTTATCGGTATGGCCACCGGTGCGGCGCTGGGAAGTCTGGCGCTGGCACACTGGGGCTGGAATGGCGTGGTTGCGCTTTCGACCTTAGCCGGTGCAGCCGCGCTGGTAGTCCGCTTCGCCAGTCGTCACCTGAAAAACTGACACCTCGCCCGTCAAAAAATGTGCCAGGCTTATTCATAAACCCGAAATAATCTGGAGTGTTATGAACTTTTTAGCCTGGACAGCAGCGACGGGCGGCCTTCTGTTGCTGATGTCGCTGGCTTCCGGTTGGATTCACCGGGGGCCAGTTACCTCATTTGGTCTGTTCCTTATCGCGGGCATGCTGTGCGGCCCGTGGGGATTTGATGTTATCCACATCGATATCGTCACCCATTCCGAAGCCGTGGCGCACATTACTGAAATCACCATGGCCGCCTCGCTGTTTATCACCGGCCTCAAACTGCGTCAGCCGCTGCAAAACAACTGCTGGCACACCGGGTTGAAACTGGCTTTCCCTGCCATGCTGCTGACCGTGGCCGCGATGACCCTGCTGGCGCACTTCCTGGTGGGCTTAGACTGGCCGATTGCGCTGGCGTTTGGTGCCATTGTCGCGCCGACCGATCCGGTGCTGGCGAGCTTAATCTCGGTAAGCGATGCGCAGGATGATGATTCGCTGCGCGTGGCGATCTCCAGCGAAGCGGGCATGAATGATGGTTCCGCGCTGCCACTGTTGGTGCTGGCACTGCTGCTGTTTAATGGCGAAAGCCTGAACGGCGCGATGCTGGCACACTGGGGTGCGGTAGAGGTGCTCTGGGCAATTGGCGGCGGTCTGATCATCGGTTTCGTTCTGGGGCAGTTGATTGGTCTGCTGGCAACCCGCCTGCGCAATGCCAATGGCGATGTGGCGCCCAATGATTTTCTGGCGCTGGCGCTGATTGCGCTGAGTTATTCACTGGTGGAGTGGCTGGGTGCCTCCGGCTTCCTGGCCGCCTTTGCCGCCGGACTGGGGTTACGCCGTGCCGAGCTGGGCGTGTTCCGTCGCCATCAGCCGGACGATCTCTCTGAAGATGAGCGCGTGTTGCCTTCTGAGGCGCTGGTGAATCCCAACAAACGCCTGGCAAATCAGGGCGACAACAATATGGTGAAGTCGATAGGGTTTGTGGTAGGCGACGCCCTCTCTTTTGGCGATACTATTGAACGTTTACTGGCGGCTGGCATGATGGTGGTGCTGGGCGTGACGCTGGCGCAACACTGGAACATCTACGGCGTGCTGATCGGCCTGGTGCTGTTTGCGGTGGTGCGGCCACTGGCCGTCTGGCTGGTGACGCTGCGCGCCGGACTGCCGCTGGGGCAGCGTCTGCTGATTGGCTGGCTGGGCATCCGCGGGATTGGCAGCCTGAACTACATCGCCTATGCCTGGACGCACGGCATGCAAGGCCCGCAGATGGAAATTATGACCAATATGGCGTTAACGCTGGTGGTCTGCAGCGTGGTGGTTCACGGCACCACCGTGTCGCCGCTGCTGAACTGGCGTCAGAAACGCCTTGAAGCCCTTCAGCGTAAGGTTTAACCCGAACTAACAGGAGTTAAGAATGAAAGTAACTCAGATAGTGCTGCTGAGCATGCTCGCCACCGGCAGCGCGCTGGCGGCGGACAACGCTGACACTGAGCAGAATGTCTATGCCAGTCAGCTTTGCCACATTGTCAGCGGCGAGAAAAAGGTCGCCACTGCGGATCAATATGTCGAACAGATGAAATCGACCGTGGCGCGCAGTCAGTCGCCGACGGCGATGAATCAGCCCGAGTTTGATGAAGAGTCCGCGCGTGAAGTGGCCAGTGCCTGGCTGCAGTTGGGTGATGATGAGCGTGCCAAACTGCGCGTTAACGAACAGCAGTGTGAACAGGCCGTCATGGCGCAGTTCCAGCAGGAAGATTAACCGCATCGGATTAAATAAAAACGCGCCTGCCGGGCGCGTTTTTTTTTATGGCTTTTCAGGGGCCATTGCGTACATAATCGCCAGCCATGGCACCCGACTTGCATCTGTTGATTCTACCGCAGCCTGCCGCAACGGTTTGCTCACTCTTCTGGTATCACATAACAGGCATTATGATTACGCGTCGACGCTTTATTCTCGGCACGGGAGCGCTCGGGCTCTCCATGACCACCGGCAAAATATTTGCCCGCGATGACATTATTCCCCTCTGGCCGGACGATCCGCCCGGCGGTGGCGGCCCATCCGGCCAGTTGCACATTAACAGCACCGGTTCCTGGTCAAATATCGTCAGCCCGGCGATTCAGCGATTTAAACCGGAAAATCCCAATGGCGAAGCGGTACTGATTGCCGCAGGCGGCGGTTATCGCTGGATCGGCATGGGACGCGAAGCCTGGCCGGTCGCGCGCTGGCTCAATGCCAATGGCTATACTGCCTATGTGCTCAGCTACCGGCTGCCGCATGAGAAGTGGCAGGCGGGCAGGCTGGCACCGCTGCAGGATGCGCAGCGCGCTATCCGGCTGGTGCGATCCTTTGAGCGCAAGGTGCATGTGCTGGGCTTCTCTGCAGGTGGGCATCTGCTGGGGCTGGCGGCGGCGCGACCGGACTTTGAATCCTATCCGGCCATCGATCCGCTGGATGAAGTGGTGCCCAAAGTCGACAGCGTCGGCCTGATCTATCCGGTCATCACCCTGGAAGCGCCTTACCAGCACACCAATACCCATCTGATGATGGTCGGCAAAAATGCCACGCCGCAGGATGAGGCGAACTGGTCAGTGCAGAACTACGTAACCCGGCAATATCCGCCGACGTTTCTGGCGCAGGCCGAGGATGATCACACCTCAAATCCCTTTAACACCGAACTGATGCGCGACACCTGTCGCCGTAACCGCGTGCCGGTTGAGCTGATTCAGATCAGCAAAGGCGGGCATGGCTTTGGTCTTGGCAAGGCGGGCACGCCAGCGGCATTGTGGGATCAGGCTTATGTGCGCTGGCTGGATCGCGTGAGCTGAGTTGCACTGGCGCGGTGCACGACTGCACCGGGGGATCAGTTCTCCCCCTGTCTGGCGCAAGGTCACCAGATCGAAGGTAGCCTTTGTCCCGGTCCCGGTTAACGCTGCGCCCTCTGTCATCTTAAATCCCCCAAATCCAGATCCTCAATATTGATATCAGCGGACTATGCTGTCAGGTCAGGGCGCATTAATCACTCATTCTTATTTATCACGTTAATGAAGGCGTACGGGATTAATAGATACGCACGCTTATTTCTGACTCTGTATACAATGAGATGATCACCCCCTGCCGTTAGTACAGTACAAAATAGCTAAATAAGGAGTCTTTAATAATTATCTTAATAAACATACCTGTCTGAATGATTCCTGGGCAAAGAACATTCAGATCGCATATCTTTTGCTTCTGTTTACCCGCCATTTCTTAGGCTTTCTCATCGATATATTGCCAGTTGATACAGATCAAAGATTGCCCAGAAATATCAACTCCTATGGATTATAAAAAAACTAATGAAAGCGTTGTAGCAGACGAGTTCGGATGACGTAATAGTCTGTCAATCCAAAGCGATTCTTCTTTTAAGCTTTATTTTGGCTGATTCTGCTACAGATGGTCGTGATAAAACCCGTAAGCTTTGAACTAAAATAAAAATCCCACTTTATTGTCTTCACTAACGTTAGATGATTTCATAACGGCTACGCATAAGATGAGGAAAATCAGACAGCAATCCATCCTGGTCAGCTTATCGGTGGTTTCTGATTTATCGAAGAAATATTTAAGCTTTTCTTTCCGGTAATGATAAGAAACAACATCTTATTGCATTCTGTCGGATGAGTATTAAGGTCAGTCAGCTTCTTCGCCAGATGAGACTTTTTTTATTATTGCTTTTTCCGGACGATGTGGCGAGGTGGATAGTTTTGATTTTAACATACAGAAAAGGTTTATAGAGATGACGAACATCGAGGCATCGCTATAACAGACCAGGAACAATGGAAAGGCGTGGCCAGGACTCATTAAAAAGTGATGTATAAATAATGAAGTGATGTTTTTTAAATACCTGAATAAAAGTTATTATCTTTTTTTCATCGCTGCTCTGGAGAATATCATGCTACCGGGTAATGAAGTAAATTTTATTGGCTATCTTATTGAAGGGAAGGTGGTTTATTTACATAAGACAAAGCGACTAATTTGTCTGAATGGGTATGGTGAAGATATCATCCTGAGAAAAACCATGTCGCACGTATTAGAGTATCTTTTTGAAAATGCCACCATTGATGTTGTCACGGATTCGGAACTGATGGAAAACGTCTGGGATAAACATGGGCTAAGTTCTTCTACGCAGCGAGTCTGGCAGGTTATGTCTAATTTAAAGTCGAAGCTCTTTTTTCTGGGTTTAAGTGATGATGTGATCCTGAGAGTTTCGAAGAAAGGCTATCTCCTCAAAAGCGACAGTGTGGAGAGGCTATTTAGCAGTCGTGTCACTTAAGGCATTCATTAAACACAGAGATAAATTCACTAACGATAATCCTGTGGAAATGGGCGGCGGGTCTGTAAATATAATCGGTAGTCATTAAATAATTTCATATATAAATGGATTTAATTACTGTCGGTTCGGCTTTTCCTGTTAATCAACCTGACTATTGCCAGGTATTAGAAATATGAAGAGAAAACGCAGGTTTTACATTTCGCCTCAGAGGGCGTATTGATTTTTCGTTGAGCGCAGTTGCAGGAAAAAACTGGCCCTGATGACCAGTTTTTCGCGATAGTATTCTGTTCGGGGAATTAACGCATCGTCACGAACTCTTCTGCTGCGGTCGGGTGGATCGCCACGGTGTTATCGAAGTCTTTCTTGGTGGCACCCATTTTCAGTGCCACGGCGAAGCCCTGCAGCATCTCATCCATGCCGAATCCGATACCGTGAATGCCGACAATCTTCTCATCTGCACCCACACAGACCAGCTTCAGGCGACATGGCTGACGATGCTGGGTTACCGCGGTGTACATGGCGGTAAATGACGATTTATAAACCTTCACCTGGTCGTCGCCATACTCTTCGCGAGCCTGCGGCTCGGTCAGTCCGACGGTACCAATCGGCGGATGGCTGAACACCACCGTCGGGACATTGCTGTAATCCAGATGCTCGTCCGGTTTGTTGTTAAACAGACGCTCAGAGAGACGACGGCCCGCCGCGACCGCGACCGGCGTCAGCTCAACCGCACCGGTGTTGTCGCCCACGGCGTAGATGCCTGACACACTGGTGTTCTGGAATTTATCGACTTTGATATAGCCTTTGTCATTCAGCGCCACGCCCGCGGCGTCAATATTCAAAGTATCGTTGGCAGGCTCACGGCCAATCGCCCAGACCAGGCAATCCACGGTATATTCGCTACCGTTTTCCAGCTGCAGCGTCAGGCTGCCATCGCTGTTTTTAATCACAGCTTTTGGAACAGATTCGGTGTGCAGCGCCGGGCCTTCAGTGTTCATCACTTCGACCAGCGTTTCGGTGAGCAGCGGATCGAAGTTACGCAGCGGCGCGTGTTTACGTACAAACAGATGCGTTTCCGATCCCAGCGCGTTAACCACGCCAGCCAGCTCTACCGCAATGTAGCCTGCGCCGATCACGGCGGTGCGTTTTGGCAGGGCATCCAGCTCGAAGAAACCGTCGGAATCAATACCATACTCTGCACCCGGAATGTTGGGGTGAACCGGACGACCGCCGGTAGCGATCAGAATATGGTTGGCCGTAATAATCTCGCCGTTAACTTCAACGCTGTGCGCATCGACAAAGCGGGCGAAGCCTTTGATCACTTCAACGTTGTTTTTACCCAGTACGTTGTCGTAAGAGTTGTGGATGCGATCGATGTAGGCGCTGCGGTTTTTCACCAGCGTGGCCCAGTCGAAGCGGTTCACGGTAGTGTCGAAGCCATAGTCCGGCCCGTAGAGATGGATAGCCTCGGCGATTTGCGCGGCGTGCCACATGATTTTTTTCGGCACGCAACCCACGTTCACGCAGGTGCCGCCCAGCTCTTTCGCTTCAATCAGGGCACATTTCTGGCCATACATAGCCGCACGGTTAATTGAGGCGATGCCGCCACTGCCGCCGCCAATGGCGAGATAGTCGAAATGTCGGGTCATTGAAGTATCCATCCGGTTGCATAAAAAATTGGGGTTGAGTGTAACGCTGCGGGTCGAAATGACGCAAAGTTTGCGCCTATGATTGTAATAGGGTTCTGTTTTTTCACTCGCTTACAGGGAAGCATACCATGCACCTTACTTTTCTCGGCACCGGCGGCGGTGCTCCCAGCCTGCAACGTAACGTCACCTCTATTGCTTTTACCCGCGCCCTGAGTGGTGAAACCTGGCTGTTCGACTGTGGGGAAGGGACACAATTACAGTTTATGCGCTCCAGCCTCAAACCGGGCAAGCTGGATAAGATTTTTATCACCCATCTGCATGGCGATCATATTTTCGGGCTGCCGGGATTACTCACCAGCCGGTCAATGGCCGGGCTGACCACACCGATGACGGTCTATGGCCCGAAGGGATTAAAAACCTTTGTTGAGACGGCACTGTCGATCAGCGGCTCCTACACCGACTACCCGCTGACCATTGTTGAGATTGAGGCGGGCTGGACGCTGGATGACGGTGAGTTTCGTATCAGTGCCTGGCCGCTGAACCATCCGGTGGAGTGTTTTGGCTATCGCATTGAACAACATGACAAACCCGGCCTGCTGGATGCCGCACGGCTGAAAGCGGAAGGGGTGCCACGCGGCCCGTGGTTTCAGCAGCTGAAGCAGGGTGAACGCGTGACGCTGGAAGATGGGCGGGTAATCAACGGTGCTGATTATCTTGGTCCCGCAACACCCGGCAAAACGCTGGCCATCTTTGGCGATACGGCACCTACTGAGGTGGCACTGCAACTGGCGGCGGATGTTGACCTGATGGTGCATGAAACCACACTGGAGGCGGCGATGGCGGAAAAAGCCAACGGGCGCGGGCACTCCACCACACTGCAGGCCGCCGAAGTGGCAAAGCGCGCCGGGGCAAAACGGCTGATCGCCACCCATTTCAGCTCCCGCTATCTGGCAAAGGACATGAGCCGCCTGCTGGCGGAGTGCCAGACCATTTTCCCCTGCACCGAGCTCGCCTCCGATCTGGCGGTTTTCAACCTCTAATGATGCAGTGCGGGATAAGTGAAAAACAGCAGATGGGTGAGGTTAAGGCCAAAGTGCAGGGCGGTCGCCAGCCATAAGCGGCCGCTCCAGTGCCACGCCAGCCCATATAACAGCCCGGCCAGCGTGGCGAAGATCACCAGCAACAGGCCGCCGCTCAGATGCACCAGACCAAACAGCAGCGAGCTCAGTAACAGCGCCGGAATGCCGCCCACAACCTGCTTTAATCGCTGCTGCAGATAGCCACGAAACAGTGCCTCTTCCGCCAGCGAAACAAAAAACAGATTGGCGAGCATAAATGCGCCCAGCCACTCCGGCGTATGTCGCTCAAACGCTAATCCGCCCAGTAATACTGCGCTGTACAGCAGCAGCGGAATAGCAGCGACCAGCGCCAGTGCAGCGGGTAGCCGATAGCGTGGTGGCGTGGCAGGCGCGCGAAACAGCGTCGGCAGGCAGGCCAGCAGTACAAAAGGAATAAGCGCTTTATCGAAGTTAAACCCGAAGCTGAAAGGCACGCTGCGCGGTCCGGCCTGCACATCCTCTGCCTGAAGGGGGTTATTAAAGCCTGGAAAAAGATGGAGGAGTAACCCGATGGCAATCAGCACCAGCAGCGCTTCGGTCAGCATTTGTCGTCGATGATGGTCACGGTCATAAATACGGAGTGCCACCACCGCAGCGGTGCCGGTAAACAGCAGCAGCGCCGGCCATGCTAAAACGTCCTGATAAAAACCCAGCAGTGTGGCGAGCGCCAGTAATAATAATGCCAGCCGTCGGGCCGGTTGCAGCGCGGCCAGCGCGCCAGCCAGTATGATCCACATGGTAAAGACCTGGTACAACGCCGCAGCACCGGTAGTGAGCGGCGTAGAAGACGAAGAGAGTTATTCGGGTACGATCTGGTTAACCACGAAGTGGCCGGTACCCGCCGGAACCAGTTTCTGGTGCAGCCACGGCAGCAGGGTCTTCATCTGCTGGGCCAGCTTCCACGGCGGATTAATCACGATCATGCCAGAGGCGGTCATGCCGCGCTGATCGCTGTCGGGGCGGGCCGCCAGCTCGATCTGCAGGATATTGCGAATGCCGGTTGCTTCCAGGTCGCGCAGCATATGTTTGATCTGCTGGCGTAACACCACCGGATACCACAGTGCAAAGACGCCGGTGCCAAAGCGTTTATGGCCTTCCTGAATCCCTTTCACCACCGCCTGGTAGTCGCTTTTCATCTCATACGGCGGATCGATCAGCACCAGTCCGCGACGCGACGGCGGTGGCAGTTTCGATTTTAACTGCTGATAACCGTCGGCACGATCAACGCGCGCGCGGTCATCTTTGCTGAATTCGTTACGCAGCAGCGGGTAGTCGCTGGAGTGCAGCTCAGTGAGTTGCAGTTTGTCATCTTCACGCAGCAGGTGACGGGCAATCAGCGGTGAGCCGGGATAGTAGCGCAGCGTGCCGCTACGGTTCAGCGCACGAATCGCGTCAAAATAGGGTTGCAGCAATTCTGGCGCATCGGGCTGCTGCCAGATACGTGAGATGCCTTCCAGATATTCACCGGTACGCTCGGCGTGTTCGCCGCTGAGCTGATAGCGACCTGCGCCCGCATGGGTATCCAGGTAGAAAAACGGTTTCTCTTTCTCTTTCAGCGCCGTGATGATCAGGCTCAGAACGGTGTGCTTCAGCACGTCGGCGTGGTTGCCAGCATGGAAGCTATGGCGATAACTCAGCATTGTTTATCCTGTTGAATGTATAAGGTTTTAATTGATGGAAAATCAATTTATACCAATTATTACCTCACGTATTACCCACAGAACGACGCACAGCAACCGACGCAGGAAAAGCATGAGAATCGGCGATTATATCAGGGATGTCCTGCTGATGGGTCAGAAGCGTGATAACAAATCGGGATGACAGGGATCCGCTCAGGGCGGGGCGTCCGGTTCCCGGCACGCAGGCACGGAAAGCGTCCGCAAATCCTCTCCGATGCGCCAGCCAGCATCACGTGCATGAGATAAAAGCCTGCATCTTCCGTGCTGCTTTTCGCGCGTTTCTGCCCCACCTCATCCTGGCTGCCATTGATTTTCGCTACACTAAGCCGCATGTTACTTAGATTGCGTTGCGCGACCCGCTGCGCCCCATACATCTATAAAGGACTGCGCTATGACCAATCCGCTACTGACATCTTTTACGCTCCCTCCTTTTTCTGCCATCAAGCCTGAACATGTGGTGCCTGCCGTGACGGAAGTGCTGAGCCACTGTCGCGCAGAAGTCGAAAAAGTCGTGGCGCAGGGTGCGCCGTATACCTGGGATAATCTGGTTCAGCCGCTGGCGGAAACCGACGATCGCCTGAGCCGTATCTTCTCACCGGTCAGCCATCTCAATGCGGTAAAAAACAGCCCGGAGCTGCGTGAAGCCTATGAGCAGACGCTGCCGCTGCTCTCTGAATACAGCACCTGGGTTGGTCAGCATGAAGGGCTCTATCAGGCGTATCGCAACCTGAAAGAGGGCGAGCAATACGCGGCTCTGGATCTGGCGCAGAAGAAAGCGGTCGATAATGCCCTGCGTGATTTTGAACTCTCCGGTATTGGCCTGCCAAAAGATAAACAGCAGCGCTATGGCGAAATCGCCGCGCGCCTCTCTGAGCTGGGCTCGGCTTACAGTAACAACGTACTTGATGCCACCATGGGCTGGAGCAAGCTGATTACCGATGAAAGCGAGCTGGCCGGTATGCCGGAAAGCGCGCTGGCGGCGGCGAAAGCACAGGCTGAAGCCAAAGAGCAGGAAGGCTGGCTGCTGACGCTGGATATCCCAAGCTATCTGCCGGTTATGACCTACTGCGACAACGCGGCGCTGCGTGAAGAGATGTATCGCGCCTATGCGACGCGCGCCTCCGATCAGGGGCCGAACGCCGGTAAGTGGGATAACGGTCCCATCATGGCGGAAGAGCTGGCGCTGCGTCACGAGCTGGCGCAGCTGCTGGGCTTCGACTCCTACGCCGATAAATCGCTGGCGACCAAAATGGCGCAAAGCCCGTCCCAGGTAATCGACTTTCTTAATGACCTGGCTGAACGCGCCCGTCCGCAGGGTGAAAAAGAGCTGGAGCAGCTGCGCGCCTTTGCCCGGAAAGCGCACGGCGTAACCGAGCTTAATCCGTGGGATCTCACCTATTACGGTGAAAAGCAGAAGCAGCACCTTTACACCATCAGCGATGAGCAACTGCGCCCTTACTTCCCGGAAGAGCGTGCGGTCGCCGGTCTGTTTGAAGTGGTGAAGCGCATTTACGGCATTACGGCGAAGCAGCGTACTGACGTTGAGGTTTACCATCCTGACGTGAAGTTCTTCGATCTGTTCGATGAAACCGGCGAACTGCGCGGCAGCTTCTATCTCGATCTCTACGCCCGCGAACACAAACGTGGCGGTGCCTGGATGGATGACTGCGTCGGCCAGATGCGTAAAGCCGATGGCAGCCTGCAGAAGCCGGTTGCCTACCTGACCTGTAACTTTAACCGTCCGGTGAAAGGCAAACCTGCGCTGTTCACCCATGACGAAGTGATCACCCTGTTCCATGAGTTTGGTCACGGCCTGCACCACATGCTGACCCGCATCGAAGCGCCTGGCGTCTCCGGTATCAGCGGTGTGCCATGGGATGCAGTGGAACTGCCAAGCCAGTTCATGGAGAACTGGTGCTGGGAACCGGATGCGCTGGCCTTTATCTCGGGCCACTTTGAAACCGGCGAACCGCTGCCGAAAGAGCTGCTGGATAAAATGCTGGCGGCGAAGAACTATCAGGCCGCGCTGTTTATCCTGCGTCAGCTGGAGTTCGGCCTGTTCGATTTCCGCCTGCATAGCGAGTTTAATCCGGAGAAAGGCGCACAGATTCTGGAAACCCTGCGCGAAGTGAAAAGTCGCGTGGCAGTGGTTCCGGGTCCGGAATGGGGCCGTTTCCCGCACGCTTTCAGCCACATCTTTGCGGGTGGCTATGCGGCGGGTTACTACAGCTATCTGTGGGCAGACGTGCTGGCGGCGGATGCTTACTCCCGCTTCGAAGAAGAGGGCATCTTCAACCGTGAAACCGGTCAGTCATTCCTGGATAACATCCTGACGCGTGGCGGTTCTGAAGAGCCTATGGAGCTGTTCAAACGCTTCCGTGGCCGTGAACCGAAGCTTGATGCGATGCTGGAACATTACGGCATCCAGGGATAAGTTGGTTCGTGAAAATCTGTTTGCTCGATGAATCAGGCGCCGGAGACGGCGCCTTATCACGTTTAGCGCAGCGCTGGCAGCTGGAGCACGATGAAGACGCACTGCTGGCTCTGGTGCAGACCCCGACGCACCTTGAACTGCGCAAGCGTGATGAGCCAAAGCTGGGCGGGATTTTTGTTGATTTCGTCAGCGGCGCGATGGCACATCGCCGCCGCTTCGGCGGTGGACGCGGCGAAGCCGTCGCCAAAGCGGTCGGCATCAAAGGGGGATATCTGCCGGATGTGGTCGATGCCACCGCCGGGCTGGGACGTGATGCGTTTGTGCTGGCGGCGCTGGGCTGCCGGGTGCGCATGCTGGAGCGTCATCCTGTTGTCGCTGCACTGCTGGAAGATGGATTGCAGCGCGGGTATCAGGATGCGGAAATTGGCCCCTGGCTGCGCGATCGCCTGACGCTGATTCATGCGGCCAGCGCGCAGGCGCTGGGGGATATCACGCCGCCGCCAGATGTGGTCTATCTCGATCCGATGTATCCCCATCGCCAGAAAAGTGCGCTGGTTAAAAAGGAGATGCGGGTGTTTCAGTCGCTGGTGGGGCCGGATGAAGATGCTGACGCATTACTGGAACCCGCCCGCCGCCTGGCGAAGAAACGCATCGTGGTTAAACGGCCAGACTATGCGCCACCGCTGTCAGGTGTTGTGACGCAGGCGGCCGTGGTAACCAAAAGTCATCGCTTTGATATCTATCCCCCGCTATAAAAAGCATAAAAAAGCCGGCTCCGTGCCGGCTTTATTCATTCAGGCGGCGGAGTTACGCCTCCTCTTCATCGCGTAGCGGCACAATCAGCATGTCGATATGCACGGTGTTGATCAGCTGACGGGCTGAGGACATCAGCTTGCTCCAGAAATCCTGATGATGACCACATACTACCAGGTCAACGTCATATTTTCTGATCGCGTCAACCAGTACCTGGCCGAGGTCGCCACTGCCGCTCAGCGTCTCACTGATCGGGTAGCCCGCCGCATCTGATAACCCTTTCAGCGCCGCATGCGTCTCTTCAGAGATACGCTTCTGCATATCCCCTAAGTTGACATCAATCAGACCGGTGTAGAGGTCGGAGTAATTGACGTCAACGTGAATCAGGGAAATTCTGGCATCGTACGGACGAGCCAGCGAGACGGCCTTATCCACCAGCAACTGGCTTTCGGGAGAAAGGTCTACTGCAATCAGGATATGTTTATAAGCCATGATAAAACTCCTTTCACGAGGTTAAGGATGGCATCCGGTGTTCCTGCCGCGTCACAGCTTAGCGAAATCCCTTGCGCGAGCGGGCGATGAGCGCCACCAAAGTGTCTACCTGCATTGCAGGTGATGATGTTGTTATGTCCTCAGTATAGCCTTCTCCCACTGTAAATGCTGCCGTTGCCGCCTGGCTTATGAATAAGATCAAGGCTATGCCAGATTTACTCGCGCTGAACGAAAATCATCGTTGGAAAAAATGTAAAGATTTCTCCTACACTGAAAAAAGGCGGTCCGATTCGCAGCCGCTCAGGGGGTCGAAAAACTTTCGCAGTCCGGTGATTCAGTGGCTGGTTATTTCTGCAGGTGGACTCAGTGTCTGACGCTGGGCCTGTTGCTGCGATTCCAGCCGGGAGGGGAGAATATGATCAGCACTATTGCGCTTTTTTGGGCGCTTTGCGTGGTGTGTATCGTGAATATGGCGCGCTATTTTTCATCTCTGCGCGCCCTGCTGGCGGTCTTACGCGGTTGTGATCCGCTGCTTTATCAGTATGTCGATGGGGCGGGGTTTTTCACCTCTCATGGTCAGCCGAGCAAGCAGGTCCGGCTGGTCACGTATATCTGGGCAAAGCGCTATCTTGATCATCATGACGATGAGTTTATCCGGCGCTGCGAGCGGGTGCGGGGGCAGTTCGTGCTGACCAGTGCGCTGTGCGGACTGGTGGTCATCAGTCTGGTGGCACTGGCGATCTGGCATTAAAAAGGGCGACCTGCGTCGCCCTTTTTTAGCTGGCATTACACCAGTTTTAAGGCAATCCAGTAGAGCGAACCTGACAGCAGAATACATACCGGCAGGGTGAAGATCCACGCCATGGCGATATTCTTGATGGTCCGGCTCTGCAGCCCGCCACCGTCGACCAGCATGGTACCGGCCACCGATGAAGAGAGGATATGCGTGGTGGAGACGGGCATGCCGGTGTAGCTGGCAACGCCAATCGACAGCGCTGCTGTCACCTGTGCTGACATTCCCTGCGCATAGGTCATGCCTTTTTTACCAATCTTCTCACCAATGGTGGTGGCAACACGACGCCAGCCAATCATGGTACCGATGCCCAGCGCCAGCGCCACGGCCACAATAATCCAGATAGGCGCATACTCGATGGTGCCAAGCAGGTCGCTTTTCAGCTTATTGAGGAAACGTTTGTCATCTGGCGAGGTTTCCTGCAGACGGGCCGCTTTATCGGCGGTATCCGAGATACACAGCAGCAGGCGACGCATCTGACCGCGCTGATCCACCGTCAGCTGATCGTAGCTCTGCAGGTTATTCAGCAACACCTGAGCACCCTGTACCGCCTGTAATGCGCGCGCGCTGTCACAGTGGAACTCCTGCGGGCTGGTTGCTGGCACTTCTTCCGGCGTAGGCAGCTTTGGCGGTGCCATCTGGATGATATGGGTCAGCGATTCGTTATGCTGCTGATAATACTGCTCCAGGTGATTGACCGCATCGCGGGTTCGCGTGATGTCGTAACCGGAGGCATTCATATTCACCACGAAACCGGCGGGTGCCACGCCAATCAGAACCAGCATGATCAGGCCAATCCCTTTCTGACCGTCATTCGCACCGTGCGAGTAGCTCACGCCAATTGCCGAAACAATCAGGGCGATACGGGTCCAGAACGGCGGCTTTTTCTTGCCGTCGATCTTCTCGCGGTCAGCAGGCGTCATATGAATACGCGCACGCTTTTTGGTATTGCTCCAGTAGCGACGCAGTATAAAGATTAAGCCGCCCGCCATCACCAGGCCGACAATCGGCGACAGGATCAGAGAAAGGAAGATGTTCAGCACTTTCGGGATGTTGAGCGCATCAACCACCGAGGTTCCGTTCATCAGGGCATTGGTCAGACCGATACCGATAATGGCGCCGATCAGTGTATGGGAGCTGGAGGCCGGCAGACCCAGATACCAGGTGCCGAGGTTCCAGATAATCGCCGCCAGCAGCATAGAAAACACCATGGCGAGACCGTGAGCCGACCCAACATTTAACAACAGGTCGGTGGGAAGCATATGAACAATAGCGTAAGCGACACTCAATCCACCGAGCAGCACGCCAAGGAAGTTGAATACACCCGCCATAACCACAGCAAGCTGGGCACGCATGGCACGCGTATAGATGACCGTCGCAACTGCGTTGGCCGTGTCGTGGAAACCGTTGATCGCTTCGTAAAACAATACAAACAGCAGGGCAAGCACCAATAACAGGCTAGTACTGAGGTCTAGACCAGCAAACAGATGTAGCATAAACGTTACGCCATTTTTGGAGGACATGAACGCGGCGCATTATCCGCGACAACGTGCTGTATGGGAAAGGAAAATATAGCGCTAATTTGACCTTTCTTTGTAAGATGCAAGGGTAACGCAGAGAAAAAGGGTTAGATATTAGTCATTTACAATATGACACATTTACGGCATTTTTTTGACGCTGGCGTCTCAGTGAGCAGATCACTACAATCTGCGCCTTTCCAGTTAAGTGAGTAAGCCGCAGTGGAACAGTTTGACGTTATCATCATTGGTGCCGGTGCCGCAGGACTGTTCTGCGCCGCCCAGGCTGGGCAGCGGGGACTGAGCGTGTTACTGCTGGATAACGGCAAAAAGCCGGGACGTAAAATTCTGATGTCTGGCGGTGGCCGCTGCAACTTCACCAACCTCTACACTGAACCGGCGGCGTATCTGTCGCACAATCCTCACTTCTGTAAATCGGCGCTGGCGCGTTATACCCAGTGGGATTTTATCGATCTGGTTAACCGCCACGGTATCGCCTGGCATGAGAAGACTCTGGGCCAGCTCTTCTGTGACGACTCCGCCCAGCAGATTGTCGATCTGCTGCTGGCCGAATGTGAAAAAGGCAATGTCACCCTGCGACTGCGCAGTGAAGTGCTCAGCGTGGCGCGCGATGATGGCGGCTATACCCTGCAACTCAACGGCAGCACAGTTCAGGCGGAGAAGCTGGTCATCGCCAGCGGCGGTCTGTCGATGCCAGGCCTGGGTGCTACGCCGTTTGGCTATAAAATAGCGGAGCAGTTCGGGCTGAGCGTCTTTCCGACGCGGGCGGCGCTGGTGCCTTTCACCCTGCACAAGCCACTGCTGGAGCAGTTGCAGACGCTGTCAGGCGTCGCGCTGGAGACCACTATCGATGCGCAGGATGGCACCCGCTTCAAAGAGGCGCTGCTGTTTACCCACCGCGGCCTGTCGGGTCCGGCAGTGTTGCAGATTTCCAGTTACTGGCTGCCCGGTGAATTCGTCACCATCGATCTCTCGCCTGCCACGCCGCTTGAGGCGTTTCTGACGGCGCAGCGTGAAGCACACCCGAATCTCAGCCTGAAGAACAGCCTGGCAAAAATCCTGCCGAAGCGTCTGGTGGAAGTATTGCAGGCGCTGAAGGTGGTGCCGGATATCACCCTGAAGCAGCTCAACAGCAAACAGCAAACCGAACTGGTGCAGACGCTGCACGCCTGGCGCATCCAGCCAAACGGCACCGAGGGATATCGTACTGCGGAAGTGACGCTGGGCGGCGTGGATACCACACAGCTCTCCTCGAAAACGATGGAGGCGCGTGCGGTGCCGGGCCTTTACTTTATTGGTGAAGTGGCCGATGTCACCGGCTGGCTGGGCGGCTATAACTTCCAGTGGGCGTGGAGTTCCGCCTGGGCCTGCGCCCAGGCGTTGTAAGGCGTTTACCAGCGCTGATGCACGTGAGGCGCGATCTTCTCCTGATAGATCTGCTTCAGCGCCGCCATCGTATCGGCAGAGAGCGCATCGACATCGCTGGCGCGGGCATTGGCTTCAGCCTGTTCGCGGTTTTTCGCGCCTGGGATCACCACGCTGACATCTTCGTTCATCAGGATCCAGCGCAGGGCAAACATCGCCATGGTGGTGTCGCCAGTGACAAAGCGGCGAATCTCTTCAACCGCCTCCAGCGCCACCTCATAAGGCACGCCGGAAAAGGTCTCGCCTTTATCGAACGCTTCGCCATTACGGTTAAAGGTACGATGGTCGTCAGCGGCAAACACGCTGTCGGCACGCATTTTGCCGGTCAGCAGGCCCGAAGCCAGTGGCACACGGGCGATGATCGCCACATCACGGCGTTTCGCTTCACGCAGCAGCAGTTCAGCCGGACGCTGGCGGAAAATGTTGTAGATCAGCTGAATTGACGCGACGTTTGGAAACTCCAGTGCCTTCAGACCTTCTTCAACTTTCTCAACGGAGACCCCGTAGTGACGGATTTTTCCGGCGGCCACCATCTCATCCATCACCGCAAAGACGTCCGGGTTATAATAGACCTCGGTCGGCGGGCAATGCAGTTGTACCAGATCCAGCGTGTCGGTCTGCAGATTTTCCCGTGAGCGATCGATAAAAGCGTTGAGGTTTTCGGCATTGTAGCCGTCAGCCACGTGTGGCGAGAGGCGACGCCCCAGCTTGGTGGCCACAAATGGTCGCTCACCACCGCGCTGATTCAGCACCTCTGCGATAATCTTTTCGGAGCGGCCATCGCCATAGACATCGGCGGTATCAATAAAGGTGATGCCCGCATCCAGCGCGGCGTTCAGCGCGGCTTTGGCATCCTCCAGGCTTACTTCCCCCCAGGTTCCGCCAATGGCCCATGCGCCAAAGCCAATTTCGGAGACGCGCTGACCGGTACGGCCCAGTGTTCGTAGTTTCATGCAAACATTCCTCGATGCGTTTCAGACAGGATGACAAAAAGCGGCTAACCAATGAGCTTAGCGCTTCCTGGCAGAGAGGCGACCAGACGTCGTCGCAGACCCGCACGGTAAAAATGCGATGCTGCGACGCCATACTGCTGGTTACGTTGAAGATTTCAACGGAAAACGGCATGGACAAGGTAGCTACCGCTTCGCTAATTAATTGATTTTAAGAAATTTCACCTGAAATTAAACAGGCGAGAGTGTGGATTCGGTCACATACTTCAATTTTCAGGCCAACAATGGGATCGCTATGTTTAAAGTTATTAAGTCGGTCTTTGCCAGTCCCGATAAGTTTTTGCAGATCATGACCCGTCAGGATATTAATGACTCGATCGCTGAAGGTGAGCGCATCATTATTGATGAAAACGGCAATATCTCGGTTAACACGCTGAGCGAGGAAGTCCATGAAGATTTTGCCCGCCACGTGAATACATTAAAGGGAGTGTGAGGTGGGTACCGCAATATTTATGGTGTTGATGGTCAGTGGTTACTGGTACACCAGCCGCGATTTGAACAGCCGCTTTAAAATCCGTCGCTCGTCGGGCTGGGATGTCTATTTTCTGGTCGCGCTTTACGGCTGTATTTTTGTACTCCAGGGTGTGTTTGCAACCGGCATCATCTGGTTACTGCTGCTCTGTATCTCCGGCATCGCCAACGCCATCCAGATGATCCCCGGCGTGCATCTGAAGTGGCAGGTAGAGTTTATGAACTGGAGCTTCCTGGGTATTCAGGCTCCGGTGGTGATCATGCTCGCCTTTGCGATTCTTCTCTGCCTCTACCGCTCAAACTGGGCGGGCAGCGCACGACTGAACGTCTCCGGTCGTAAAGATCTCTATCAACAATTGTCGCGCTCCAATGGCGTGGAGCAACTGCTGTTTCAGTGCATGGAAGAGGGTGAACTGGCGTGGATTACGCTGAAGTCGCGCCGCATCTACATCGGCATGATTCATGCCTCAACCTTTGAATATGAGAGCACCAAAAACATTGTGCTGATCCCGATGCTGAGCGGTTATCGCGACAGCAAGACGCTGAAGCTGGCGGTGGAGCATAACTACAGCAAATGGTACGCCGAACATGACATCACACTCGACTCTAAACCCAAAGATGCGATGTCGTTCCGTAAAGTGATCATGGTTGACCAGATAGAAAGTCTGTCACTGTTCGATCCGGCCAGTGCCACGGCGCTTTCGATGGGACATCCGCAGGAAGTGGAGAAGAGTCAGGGTAATGAAGATGGCGACAGCCCGGATGATGAAAGCCGGGATACCGCTGGTTAATCGAGCCAGGACTGCATCCTGGCTCCTGGCTATCAACAATATTGCTTCGCTGCATCCCTTAATAGATCGGTGAAGTTGTAGATATCGTTGAGTGATGTAATCGGATGGCGAGTCTCTTTTTTCTCGCCATCAAACATCCCGATATATAGCTGACTGCGATTGAAGTGAAGACGGCAAATTGGCTTACGATTGTTGTCATCGATTAAAATACCAAGATAACTTTGAGTATCCCGGAAAGTGATGCGCTGAGGTTCAATAACTTTTCGGATTATTGATTTTATGATGTGAAACCCTTCTATCTCCATTTCTGTAGTGACAATCATGCCGCTTTCAGCCTCGTTCTTGTCACTGCTGCTTTTTGCCGAATCCTCGTTATTAGGTTGTGGCGAAACCATCGCTCCACCGCTGATCGCGGATTTGAGTCTTTCATTCACCTGATCATTTAGCCACTGAGTGGCAGCTTTTTTAGTTAGTACAGAGAATTGCTCTCTGACTTTCTGCGTGAGTATGCCGTCATATACACGTGAGGCAAAAAGTTTAACGAAATCCTCATCAGGCTCACTGAACTGACTGGAAATCATCTTTTTTATCTGACTGATAAATTTAAGTTCACCAGCTGCACTGACAATCGAATCAACATCAAAAGCACTTTTGGTGAGCTTAACCAGTTCTGGAACCACGTGTTCATCAATATCCAGCAAATCCAGTTCTAAAAATGGCTTTTCATCCATTTTGTTCGGTGCATCCAGATCGGTAAAAAATTTATAGAGCTGGCCATTTGTTAAAATGGAAATTCGCGCGTTAGTCACATGGAAGTAACGGAAGAGTTGCGAGGCATGTTTAACATTTAACGGTTCGCCAATCTTTTTGCATTCAATCAGGATCTGAATCTCTCCGCCTTTAGAAATGGCGTAATCAATCTTCTCACCTTTTTTGGTGCCGACATCACAAATGAATTCAGGTATGACTTCAGTCGGGTCAAATACATCATATCCGAGTATCTGACTGATGAAGGGCATAACAAACGCGCTTTTAGTGGCTTCTTCTGTCTGAATAATTGCTGCTTGCTGCTGAATCTTAGCGGAAAGACCATTGAGGTTATTGAAAATATCCATAGCTCACCCTGTTTTTAGTTCTTCTTAGCCATAGTTTTTAACTTCATTAGCTGAGGTAATGAAGCTTCCGGAATGCAGAGGTCGTTTTTAATATTTTTACTATACCAATCAATTGGTTAATTCATTGGCACCATTTTGAATTGTTCCTTCAATTCAGGATAAAGTAAGAAAAAATTATCAGAAAAAAAGGTAATTGGCTATTTCGTGATCGTTTAGAAAGGGTTTTTTTTCAAAAAAATTCACTTTAAAAGGCTGATTTTGAATTTTAACCAGCCACATCAGGTATTCGCCAGACAACGCTGCCTCGGTTATCAGGCGATCACTCCCCTGAATATGGCCCACCTCACACCATATTTTCCGCCGTAAACAGCCGAAACGCCACCTTGCCCGCCTGATACACATCCGGTTGATAGCCGGTTTCGAGATGACTCAGCATCAGATCAATCGCTAAACGGGCATGCTGCTGAGCATGCTGATCCAGGGTAAAGGCCACTTCATCGTTCAGCAGTAGCTGGCGGGTGACATCATAAAGCTCATGGGTGATGTAGGTGCATTTACCCAGCAACTGGTGGGCGCGCAGGGTGTCGCTGACATCACTATTCCCCATGCCGGTGTTATAAACCCCTGCAATCGCCTGCGACGGACGCAGATGGCGGGCCAGCTCACTGCGGATAGTTTCCCGCTGATCCTGACCCGACAGCACCTCACGCAGATGACGCTGCGGCGCGCGCTGCTCCATGGCCTCACGAAATCCCGCGATGCGCTGACGATGGGCACGGTAATCAAAACGGCCACTGACCATCAGAATGTCGCCAGGCTGGTTCATTGTCTTACTCATCAGCAGTCCGGCTGTGCGTCCCGCCTGATACTGGTCGATGCCGACATGACACAAGCGGTCGGCATCGGGCAGATCGGTAACGATGGTGATCACCGGCACATTGCGGCTGCGGCACAGCGCCAGTGCCCGATAGATGGGCGGCGAGTCATGCGCAAAAACAATGATGCCGTCGCGGGTGCTGCTGCGGGCGATAATGCTTTGCGCCAGCTGCTCAGGCTGCGCTTCGGCCACCAGCGTTTTGTGCAGTTTCAGGCGGCGATAGCCAAGCTGACTGGCGACCTCGCTGAAATGGGTGGTGAGCTGCTGAAAAAAGGAGGAGCCGTTATTGCTGAGGAAAACTTCGATTTGCCACGGATGCTGGTACTCCTCTGGCAGCAGACGCTTCAGCCCCACTTCGCGCGCGGCTTTCAGGACTTTACGGCTGGTCTCCAGCGATACGCCGCCGCGCTCATTCAGCACCCGATCGACCGTCGCAATCCCGACCCCTGCCATTTTTGCCACCACCTCTAAGGTGAGCTTTTTCATTCAGACTCCACGTGAAAAATGGCGAACTGGCTGCTGCCTGCCAGACTTTTTATCTCTTCTAACCGTTTAAAAGTAAAAGATAAAGCGATTTAATGATGAAAAGCAATCAACAGCGCTGCGTCGGGGTTTTACCTGCAGTGCGGTTGTCCGGCTAAAAAGCACAACTGGCCGCTGCACGGCCGGATTTACCGTTAAGCTTGGGTGAGACAATCAACGAGGAGTGAATATGGCTCAGCAAAAAGAAGTTCTGATTATTGGTGCTTCACGCGGTATCGGTCTGGCGGTGGCGCAGGCCTTTGCCGGAGAGGGCTGGCAGGTCACGGCCACACACCGCAGTGGCATCCCGGAGCAGGGCAACCGGCCAGATATTCACTGGCATGCGCTGGATATGACTCACTCATCGGCGGTTCAGCAGCTTGCCAGCCAGCTCAGTGGCAGGGCGTTCGATGCGATTCTGATTAACGCCGGAATTTCCGGGCCTGCGCACCAGAAAGTATCGCAGAGTGACGATCAGGCGCTGGCGCAGCTGTTCCTGACCAATGCGATAGCACCGGTTCGCAGCGCAGAGATCCTGCTGCCGCTGCTGAAACAGGGAGGCGTGCTGGCGCTGACCTCATCCCAGCTCGGCAGCCTGAATGAAAATCCGGCGGCGCAGATGCCGATTTACTCGGCAAGCAAAGCCGCACTGAATATGCTGAGCCGCACGCTGACTCCGGCAGTGGACGCGCAAAATGGGACGCTGCTGACGCTGCATCCCGGCTGGGTGAAAACGGATATGGGCGGCGAGAGTGCGCCCCTGACGGCAGAAGAGAGTGCAGCCGGTATCGTCCAGCAGCTGACCCAGTGGCGCGGTCGCGGTGGTCATCACTACGTCGATTACGCCGGCCAGCAACTGCAGTGGTAGGCTGAAGCGGGGCGGTTACGCCCCGATATCACGCAGCGCTTTACCCTTCATCAGATTGCGTTCAATGTGCTCCAGCGTCACATGTTTGGTCTCTGGTACCAGCATCAGCGTCAGCACGATAAACACCAGGTTGAGCGCGCCGTAGAACCAGAAAGTGTTGGCATTACCTAACTGATCCAGCATGGTCAGGAAGGTCGCGCCAACGATCATATTGCCGACCCAGTTAGTCGTAGTGGAGGCGGTAATGCCAAAGTCACGTCCTTTCAGCGGCTGAATCTCTGAACAGAGCAGCCAGATCACCGGTCCGGCTGCCATCGCAAAGCCGACGATAAACATCAGCAGCATCGCGACAGCAAAGTATTTGCGGAAATCTGTTTCTACACCGATGTGCAACAGTGTTCCCAGCGCGCCCATGCCAACCGCCATCACCAGAAAACTGGTGGTGAGCATCGGCTTGCGACCCCAGCGATCCACAAAAAATATCGCAATCAGCGTGGCCAGCATATTGACCAGCCCGACAATCACCGTGCCCCACATCTGTTCACTGGTGCTGGAGAAGCCGGCGATGTTGAAGATTTTAGGCGCGTAATACATCACCACATTCATGCCGGTAAACTGCTGCATCACCTGTAGCAGCATGCCGAGCCATACCGCGCGGCGGAAATTGCCGTTAGAGCGGAAAAGAGACCAGCCGCGCTGCTTCACCTGCAGGCTTTCCCGGATCTCTTCCAGCTCCTCCCGTGCCTGCTCGCTGCTGTTACGCAGCCGATCCAGTACCCGCTGCGCCTCATTAAAGCGTCCGTGCGCCGCCAGCCAGCGCGGACTATTGGGCAGAAACAGCACGCCGATAAACAGGATCACCGCCGGAATGGCGATAACGCCGAGCATCCCGCGCCAGTTACCGCTATAGCTGAACGCGGTGTCGGAGAGATAAGCCACCACGATGCCGGTGGTCAGCATCAGCTGGTACATTGAAATCATTGAGCCACGAATACGTTCAGGCGCAATCTCCGCCAGATAGAGTGGCGCGGTGTAAGAGGCGATTCCCACCGCCAGACCCAGCATCACACGGGCACAGACCAGCGACTCCACATCGGGTGAGAAGGCTGACCACAGCGAGCCAATGACAAACAGTGTCGCGCCCGCCAGCATACTTTTCTTCCGTCCCAGCCTTGATGACATCCAGCCCGCCGCCAGTGCACCAAGTGCCGCGCCAAACATCATCGAACTCACCACCCACTCCTGCTGATGATTCGTGATCTGCAAATCTTTCGCCAGAAACGGCAAGGCACCTGCAATGACGCCGATATCCAGACCAAACAACAGACCGGAGAGCGCAGCCATAAAACAGACGAACCAGGTAAAGCGGTTCTGTTGATTTCCCGATTTTCGTGCCGCGCCCATGTGAGTCTCCTTGAGATGATTCAATGTCAATATTGTTAATGTTATGTAAACGTAGTCGATACCAGTGTGGGATCGATCACACTTCCGGCCATCACCGGGTCACACAGCATTATCGCGACAAGAAAGCATGAGAGATCAGCAGGGTGGAGCAGCAAGGGGAAACCGCTGCAGAGGCACGAATACACAAAACAGGGCAGGATCGTGCCAGATTTTGCAACTGCCCGCCTGCGGCATTACACTGCCGCTTTTCTGTGATTGATTGAAGGTGCTTATGTCTGAACCTTTCCAGCGTCAGCCGCTGCCTCTGCCGGGCGGTCATAAAAAAGTCCTGCTGCACTCCTGCTGCGCACCCTGCTCGGGTGAGGTGATGGAAGCGATGCTGGCATCCGGCATTGAATACACGATCTATTTCTACAACCCGAATATTCATCCGCTCAAAGAGTATGAGCTGCGTAAAGAGGAGAATATTCGCTTTGCCGAAAAATTTGGTGTGCCGTTTATTGATGCGGACTATGACCGGGATAACTGGTTTGAACGGGCGCGCGGGCTGGAGTGGTCACCGGAACGGGGTGAGCGCTGCACCATGTGCTTTGATATGCGCTTTGAACGTACGGCTCTCTATGCCCATGAGAACGGCTTCCCGGTGATAACCAGTTGCCTGGGTATTTCTCGCTGGAAAGATATGAAGCAGATTAACAGCTGCGGTGTCCGCGCAGCGGCGGCGTATCCGGATCTGCTTTACTGGGAATTTAACTGGCGTAAAGGCGGTGGATCGTCGCGCATGATTGAAATCAGCAAGCGCGAGAGTTTCTATCAGCAGGAATATTGTGGCTGTGTCTATTCACTGCGCGACACCAATCGTCATCGCGTCACCCAGGGACGTGAGCGTATTCAGATTGGTGTGCAATATTATCAGCCGGATGAATCCTGATTAACTAAAATCGCGGAAAGCATCTGCCTGCGTATATCCGCGCACTGAGGGCGTAACAGGCCGTACTGTTACGCCACAGCTCTGCTTTATGCTTCCCGGCCGCCTGTAACTGCACAGCGCACAGGGATCATCAACGTCCTCCAGCTGCTGCTTTGCCTCGTCCTTCATCAGACGTTTACGGCAGACGCTCGGCGTGCAACCCATAATCTGCTTAAAAGATCGGGTAAAGGATTGCTGGCTTTCAAAATGGTATTTCATCGCCAGGCTGATGATGGGCGTGCGGCTGTTTTTTAAATCATTAACACTGGCGTTAAGCTTTTTCTTACGAATATATCGCGCCAGGGTTTCATTATGATAACGGGCAAAAAGTTTCTGTAAATACCACTTAGAATAACCCGCCTTTTCTGCAATATCATCAACGCTTAAACGCTGATCCAGATTATTATTAATCCACTCAGTGATAGAGATGACCACGCTTTCGTTATATTTTTTTTCGTTCATAGAACCCCCTGTTTGACTTAAGAGAATTCTAAGATATTTATCTTAATGTGCTTAATCTTTGCGTAAAGATTTTTCAGGATTTTAATCGTTATCTCTGATTATATTTATTTGAGGGGGCGTTTTTAATAAAACAGATGAATTGTGATTAATCTGTTGTTAATTGTAGGTGAATGAATAACGATTCTGGAGGACAGTAATCAAAAGGCGGCGTGGGTCAGCAGCCAGCCTCACGGTTAACCCTTCCGGAATCGGTGTCATCACGGTTATAGCACAGCACATCAATAGATTTTTTGCTGCGGCATGCCAGGCTTACGGCTCACCTTTAACATGGAGAACCCCGGATGAGCCCGACATACGCGTTGAAAAAACCGCTTGCCGCCTTGCTCACCTCGCTGGCTTTATTTGCTCATGCACCTGCCAGTGCCGCTGGTGTGTATGGCGAACAGCTGGAAGGATTTCAGTACCCTTATCCGCTACAGCATTTCGATTTTCAATCCCAGCAGCAATCGCTGAGCATGGGCTATATGGATGTGAAACCGGCGCAACGGGCCAACGGCGAAACCGTGGTGCTGATGCACGGTAAAAACTTCTGTGGCGCGACCTGGGAGGCGACTATTCGCGCACTGAGTCAGCAGGGATATCGCGTTATTGCGCCCGACCAGATTGGCTTCTGCAGCTCGACCAAGCCAGCCAGCTACCAGTACAGCTTTCAGCAGCTGGCAGATAACACCCATCAGCTGCTCGCCCGGCTGGGTGTAAAGAAGGCGGTGATTATGGGTCACTCCACTGGCGGGATGCTGGCAACCCGTTATGCGCTGATGTACCCGGAACAGACGCAGAAGCTGGTGCTGGTTAACCCGATTGGGCTGGAGGACTGGAAAGCCAAAGGCGCACCATGGCGATCCGTGGATCAGTGGTATCAGCGTGAACTCAAACTCAGCGCAGAGGGCATTAAGAAGTATGAGCAGCAGACCTACTATGCCGGGCGCTGGAAACCCGAATATGACAAGTGGGTTGATATGCTGGCCGGACTCAATAGTGGTCCGGGCCACCAGAAGGTGGCATGGAATTCTGCCTTAATCTACGACATGATCTTCACTCAGCCCGTATTTTATGAATTCGGCGATCTGAAAGTGCCTGTCACCCTGATGATCGGCACCTCAGACACGACTGCCATCGGCAGTGATATCGCCCCGGCAGAGGTGAAAGCCCGGCTGGGTGATTACGCGGTACTGGGGAAAGAGGTCGCAAAACGCATTCCGGGGGCGCGCTTAATCGAGTTCCCCGGTATGGGACACGCACCACAAATGGAAGAGCCGGCAAAATTTAATCAGACGCTGCTCGAGGATCTGGCGCGTCCCTGAACCGTCAGGCGCTGCGGCGCCTGACCTTAGATTGCCACGCGTTTCTGCTTTTTACTGAGGTACATCCGCTCATCGCTGTCGTGCAGCAGCTGTTCCAGCGACTGCGGATGCGCCGCGTCAAACTCCACGACGCCGGACGAGAATTGCAGGCGGTAACGGCGGTTCAGACTGACTGATTGCTGTTGCAGATAACGGTCAAACTGCATGAGCAGCGCTTCGCTCTGCTGCTGCTGCAGACCATTAAACAGCACCACAAACTCATCGCCGCCCAGACGGGCAAACAGATCCGAATGCTTGAACACCACTTTCATCGCATCGGCAAAATCCATCAGTGCGCGGTCGCCTTCGCGGTGGCCCAGCGTGTCATTAATCTGCTTAAATTTGTCGAGATCGAGAAAGGTCAGGCAGGCGGGCCGGTTTTTCATCCGGCACTCGTTCAGCACCATCTGTCCCAGCGTCATAAAGCCGCGACGATTGGTAATCTGCGTCAGCTCATCACAGGTGGCAGTCTGAAAGGCAACCAGTTCCGCTTCGGCCATGGCGGCCAGGTCACGCATCGTGGCCTGGTCCTCTTCATTAAACTGACGCGGCTCACGACCAATAATACAGAGCGTACCCATTTTAGCGCCGCCTGGGGCCCGCAGCGGACAGCCGGCATAAAAGCGAATATGTGGATCGCCTGTCACCAGCGGATTATCATGAAAACGTTCATCTTTTAATGCATCTTCAACGATCATGATCCCATCCTGCAGAATGGCATGGGCGCATAAAGAGATGTTCCGGGGCGATCCTGTGAGTTCATAGCCCTGAACGGATTTGAACCACTGATGATCCGCTTCCAGCAGGCTGACTAGCGCGATAGGAACGTCATACAGACGGCGTGCCAGCCGTGTTAAACGATCAAAACGCTCTTCCGCCGGGGTGTTCATTATGTTCAGCGCACGCAACTGCGATAAACGTTGTGCCTCATCGGCGGGGATTTCAGGTGCTTTCATCACAGAGCCCTTTGTTTTCTAGCTGAAGCCAGGTTCTGGTGTTTGCCTTACAGCGAAGAAGAGCGTGATAGAGAAACCACGCTCTTTATGAGGAGGGGATCAGAGCACTTTTTGTTCGGCGAGATCAAGGGCGAAATAGCTGAAAATGAGGTCCGCACCGGCGCGTTTAATCGCACCGAGACTTTCCAGCACCACATTACGCTCATCAATGGCACCGGCCTGAGCGGCAAATTTGATCATCGCGTATTCCCCACTCACCTGATAAGCCGCCAGCGGCAGTTCGGTGCGTTCGCGGATGTCGCGCAGGATATCCAGATAAGCACCTGCCGGTTTCACCATCAGTGAATCCGCGCCCTGCGCCGCATCGAGCAGCGATTCACGGATCGCTTCACGGCGGTTCATCGGGTTCATCTGGTAGGTTTTACGATCGCCTTTCAGCGCCGTTCCGGCCGCTTCACGGAACGGGCCGTAAAACGAGGAGGCGAATTTGGTGGAGTAGGACATGATGGCGGTCTGGGTGAAGCCCGCCGCGTCCAGTGCCCGGCGAATCGCCTCGACCTGACCATCCATCGCCGCTGACGGGGCGATGAAATCCGCACCGGCGGCTGCGGCAACGACGGCCTGCTTACCCAGGTTTTCCAGGGTTGCATCGTTATCGACGCCGTGATCACACAACACGCCACAGTGGCCGTGGCTGGTGTATTCACAGAAGCAGGTGTCAGACATCACGATCATTTCTGGCACGGTCTCTTTGCAGATGCGGGACATACGTGCCACCAGACCGTTCTCGTTCCAGGCATCGCTGCCGGTAGCATCGGTGTGGTGCGAAATACCGAAGGTCATCACCGAGCGGATACCCGCTTTGGCGATGCGCTCAATCTCCCAGGCGAGACGTTTTTCCGGAATACGCATCACGCCAGGCATCGCCTGAATCGCTTTGTAATCGTCCACTTCTTCTTCAACAAAGATGGGCAGAGCCAGATCGTTCAGGCTCAGTGAGGACTCCTGGAACATTTCACGCATTGAGGCGCTGGCGCGCAATCTTCTTGGGCGCTGGATAAGGGAATAATCAGACATTTTCATTCTTACGCAGGTGAAAAAAGTGACAACAGTTTACTCCCTTTGACCGCGAGGGATGAAGGTTTGTGTGCGGTAAGAGAGGGGGAAAAGAACTCTCCCGCCGGGCGGCGGGAGAGCAGAACGATTACTCGTTGATATCCGGATGCTGCTGCACCAGGTTTTTACGTTTCGCTTCCAGGCGGGAGATCTCTTCGTCGATATCTTCGATTTTGTGCTCGATGTTATCGTGATGTTCCTGCAGGATTTCGCGCGCTTCTTCCATGTCAGAAGCTGCCGGTGTCGCGCCTTTCAGGGGCTTATTGGCCGTTTCTTTCATGTACAGACCGGTAATCAGACCAATCACTGCCACCACCATCAGATAGTAGGCTGGCATATAGAGGTTATTGGTCGTTTCTACCAGCCAGGCGGCCAGCGTTGGCGTCAGACCGGCAACCAGTACCGAGATGTTAAACGCACTGGCCAGCGCACTGTAGCGGATGTGCGTCGGGAACATCGCAGGCAGTGAAGAGGCCATCACGCCAGTAAAGGCGTTGAGGATTACCGCCAGCAGCAGCAGACCACCAAAAATCAGTCCCAGTACGCCACTGTTGATCATCATAAAGGCGGGAATCGCGAAGATCATCAGGGCGATACTGCCGATGATAACAAACGGACGACGGCCGAAACGGTCACTCATCATGCCGATCATCGGCTGGACAAACAGCATACCGATCATGATGGCGATGATAATCATCACACCGTGGTCTTCGCTGTAGTGCAGGTTATGTGACAGGTAGCTCGGCATGTACGTCAGCAACATGTAGTAGGTGACGTTAGTGGCGATAACCAGACCGACACAGGAGAGCAGGCTGCGCCAGTGTTTGGTCGCAATCTCTTTAAACGATACCTGTGGACCATCCTGCAGGCCTTCGCGGTCGCCCTGTTCCAGTTTGTCCACGTGCTGCTGGAATGCCGGGGTCTCTTCCAGCGCATGACGCAGGTAAAGACCGATAATTCCCAGCGGCAACGCGACAAAGAACGGCAGACGCCAGCCCCACTCAAGGAAACTCTCTTCTCCGATAATGGAGGAAATCAGTACCACCAGGCCCGCACCGAGCACGAAGCCCGCAATCGAACCAAAGTCGAGCCAGCTTCCCATAAAGCCGCGTTTACGGTCAGGCGAATATTCGGCCACAAAGATTGAGGCACCGGTATATTCACCGCCCACCGAGAAGCCCTGAGCCATCTTCGCTAACAGCAGCAGAACAGGTGCCCAGATGCCGATGGAGGCGTAGGACGGTATCAGGCCGATACAGAAAGTACTGACCGACATGATGATGATGGTGATGGAGAGAATTTTCTGACGACCATATTTGTCGCCAAGCATACCGAAGAACAGTCCACCCAGCGGGCGAATCAGGAAAGGAACAGAGAAAGTGGCGAGCGCCGCAATCATCTGAACGCCCGGCGAAACATCCGGGAAAAAGACTTTACCCAGCGCATAGGCCACAAAGCCGTAAACACCGAAGTCGAACCACTCCATCGCGTTGCCCAGAGAGGCCGCGGTGATAGCTTTACGTAAACGGGTATCATCGATGATAGTGACATCATCGATCCCAATTGGTTTTACACGCTTCCTACGCAATTTCATAGAATTACCCTGTATTGGAACACGAAAGTCCTCAACGGCGCGAGCCGGGTGTGAGTCGTTCAGACCGCTGCGTTGAGAAATTTAAGCATAGCCGTAAATAAGCGCTGTTTATGCGCCGGCAGATACAATAATTACTGTTGTGATTATTGCGAACAGCGACAGAGTATACCGTTTTTGTGTGATATCTGTCATGTTTGGGCTACATCTGGCCTGTTTTTACAACAAATAGAGCTGTTTGCAACCGCAAAAAAATTATCACTGAGCGTGACGACCGCCGTTTTTTTCAGCAAATCAGGGTTAAAGAGGGGAAGATACGGGCCATGCTGGCACCGGAAGCGGCTATCCGCTATGCAGAACAGGGCGGAGACCAGAAAGAAAGCCAATGTGGAACATCGGGTGGTTCCGCTGCAATCTTCTCTGGTTCACTGGTTGGGTTACTGCCGGGTCTGAAGAGCCTCCTCCCCTTCAATCGGCTGTTCGCCCCGATCGGTAAGCCAGGCAATCAGCGCCGTGTTGTCCATCGGGCGGGTATAATAATAGCCCTGGATAAAGACTACTCCGCGCCGTTGCAGATAGCTGAACTGTAACGCGGTCTCAACGCCTTCTCCCAGCACTTCCAGCTCAAGTTCATGACTGAGCTGGATAATTGCGTCCAGCACCGGGGTTCTGCCCTCCAGGGATTCAATCGCGTTGATAAAGCCGCGATCGATTTTCAGATAATCTATCGTGAAGGTCTGTAAATAGCTTAGCGAACAGTGACCGGTACCAAAATCATCAATCGCGACCTTCATTCCGCAATCGCGTAGCTGCTCCAGCTTGCGTGCCACCTCAGCGCCATCTTTTATCAGGCTGCGTTCGGTCAGCTCCAGGGTAATCAGGAACTGCTTATCTTTTACCCGTTCGGCAAACTGCAGCATATCGTCAACAAAGTCTGGATGCTGCAGATGATCCGCCGCCACGTTAATGGCCAGGTGGAAATGGGGCTCAACCTGCCACGTCTGCACATCTTCTGTAATTAAATCGAGCAGATGACGGGTCAGCGGCACAATCATGCCTTCCGCTTCTGCTGCGCCGATAAAAATATCTGGCCGCACGCCTTTACCGTCGGGTGTTGTCCAGCGCAGCAGGGCTTCAGCACCGCTGCAGCGTTGCAGCCGGTTGTCATAGACCGGCTGATAGTGCGCCCTGAACTGGCCGCTGGTGATGGCCCGGCGAATCTCATCGCGCCATGAAATACGCCGTTTCAGCCAGTTCGCCATCAGCATCATCAGCAGAATAGAGAAGATAGCCGCCATCGGCATGATGATAAACATCACCTGACGCCAGGCCGAGATCAGTTCAGAGTGTGAGGCAATGAGGGTGACAGAGAGCGGATAGCGGCTGGAGATGGCCTGATAAACCATCGGTTCAAACCAGCTGGACGTGGCGATTTGCGGATCGCCAAACGAGATCGGCGCACCGCCGCTGAACGCCATGCTGAAATGATAGAGGTGGCTGCTGCTGATAGCGCGCATAAAATCGATCAGATACTGGCCATCAATCACCGCCCAGAATCCCTCGCCATCGGGCAGATCGCGCATAAAAATCACTGCCGGACGGTCCGGGACGCTGGATGTGCCGGCAATCGACAGGCTCCACCAGGCTTTTCCGGATACCGGCGCGTCACGCATGATCATCTCTTCCAGCAGGCCTGGGCGTGAACCATACACCGACGAGCAGGCGATGTGATTCTGCTCCATTTTACCGATGGCGCGAAAATAGGGGTTTAGCGAGCCAATGCGCTGCAACTGGTTTTCAATCTGGCTGCAGGGCTGATGATGAAACTGGCGCAGCACGGTAATCATATCCCAGGCGCTGTCGCTCATTCTTTCAGCCTGAGATAACAGGGTATTCGCCGCGGTCACCTGTTGCTGATGCACGGTATGGCGCGCATCCAGGGCGGTGAAAAAAATGCCAATAATCAGAGGCAGCACGCCGGAAATAATAATCACCAGCCTGGCGTAGTCGCGTTTTCGTTTCAGTAGCGGCACCGCTGAATCCTCTGAGTATTATTGGTGTTATGCGGAGGTGCTGATCCGTGGCGCAGCATAGCATCTCTCCGGGCGGTGCAGATTAGCGTTTTTGCGATCAGGAGAACTGACTAAGGTCAATTATCGACCAGACATTGCTTTTTTTGACAGGTTGTTTGGTTTTCATTGCGATGCAGCAAAACAATCAGGTAAAAACGGGTGGCAGGCAGGGTTAAAGGCCGGACCGCCGTAGCGGCCAGCAGAGACCCTGGCCCGTCACAGGGCGGGCGCAGGGTAGGACGTGTTACTTAATCGGCAAAATAGATCTGTTTCAGCGCCACTTCGACGCCGCGCAATTCGGCAAGGCCTTTCAGGCGGCCAATGGCAGAATAACCGGGATTGGTGCGCTTATGCAGGTCGTCCAGCATCTGATGGCCGTGGTCGGGACGCATGGGAATCGCCCGCAGGTTTCCTGCCCGGCGACGGCGCTGCTCTTCCGCCAGAATAACCTTGATCACGCCGACCATATCGACGTCGCCCGCCAGGTGCGCTGCTTCATGGAAGCTGTTGGGGTTCGCCTCACGCTTCGTGGCGCGCAGATGGATAAAGTTGATGCGGTCGGCATAGGTTTCCGCCATCTCAACCAACGCATTGTCAGCCCGCACGCCATAAGAGCCGGTACAGAAACAGAAACCGTTGTGCAGACTGTCCACGGTTTCTTTCAGCCACTGCATATCTTCCTGCGTAGAAATAATGCGCGGCAGACCCAGAATAGGACGCGGTGGATCATCCGGATGCACTGCCAGCTTAACGCCCGTTTCCTCCGCAACCGGCACGATGGCGTGCAGGAAGGTCGCCATATGCTCGCGCAGTTTCGCTTTGTCGATGCCGTCATACTGTGTCAGTTGCGCCTGAAACTGCTCCAGAGTGTAACCCTCTTCGGCACCTGGCAGACCCGCAATAATATTGCGCACCAGGGTGCTTTTCTCTTCTGCGCTCATGGCGGCAAAGCGCGCTGCTGCGGCCTTCTGCTCGGCAGCGCTGTAATCCTGCTCCGCCCCCGGACGCTGCAACAGATAAAGTTCGAAGGCTGCAAAAGCGTCGGCGTCGAAGCGCAGCGCTTTTGCGCCATCCGGCAGCGTCCAGGCGAGGTCGGTTCGCGTCCAGTCCAGCACCGGCATGAAGTTGTAGCAGACGGTATCAATGCCGCAGGCGGCCAGATTGCGTATCGACTGCTGATAATTGGCGATATAGCGAAGGTAGTCACCACGCTGGGTTTTGATCGCCTCATGGACCGGGATGCTCTCCACTACCGACCAGACCAGACCTTTTTCCGCCAGCAGTGCCTGACGCGCTTTAATCTCCTCAACTGGCCACACCTCGCCGTTAGGGATATGGTGCAGCGCCGTCACAATGCCAGTCGCGCCCGCCTGACGCGCATCATCCAGTGAGACCGGGTCATTCGGGCCGTACCATCGCCATGTATGTTCCATATTTACTCCTCAACTGTGATGTGGCCCAGTGGTCAGGCCGCTGGACCAAGAGTATGATAGTGGACAAAACAGGGCCGTGATCCGGATCGCAGCATGACAAACTGCATTCGTGAAGAGATCGCTTTTAAGTGCAATCAGAGGAGAGGGTGATGACGCTGCCAGTAATAAAAACCGAGCGCCTGTACCGTCAGATCGCCAACGTCATCATGGCCGGTATTACGCGCGGTGACTTTGTGGCAGGTGGGTTGCTGCCACCGGAGCGTGAGCTGGCAAAACAGCTGGGTGTCAGCCGTTCGTCAGTGCGTGAAGCATTGATTGCGCTGGAGATGACCGGCTGGGTTGATATCCGCACAGGCAACGGCGTTTATGTCGTCCAGCCGCTGCCGCAGGCCGCGGTTCCGCAGGAGAGTTGCAGCCTGCAGGATCTGTTGCAGGCGCGTGAAGCCTTTGAGGGGATGCTGGCAGGGTTTGCTGCACGTAACGGCACTACCATTCAGCGGGCGGCACTGCTGGCGCTGACCGCTGAACTGCAGCAGTACAATGAAAACGACGCGGCCTTTCTGGAGCAGGACAAGCGTTTCCATCTGCTGATCAGTGAGATGAGCGGCAATGATGTGTTACGCGACCTGCTGGAGCAGTTATGGAACCGTCGCCACAGCCCGCATGTGCAGCGACTGGAGCGCCATTATGCCGATAACAGCTTCGCGCAGGAGATGAACGCTGACCATCAGCAGATCGCCAATGCGATTGTGGCGGGCGATGAAGCAGCGGCCCGTCAGGCGATGGAGAGCCATCTGCAGCACGTGCAGCAGCGGCTACTTGGTTAATGCCCGCGCCCGCCTGGGTCGCCCGGTGCCCAGCATAATCGCCAGACGGCTGCCGCCTGGCGTGGTCTCCATCAGAATTTTAGTAATGCTGGTGAGCGGCACCGAGAGCAGCATGCCGACCGGACCGAGCAGCCAGCCCCAGAACACCAGCGACAGGAACACCACCAGCGTCGATAAGCCAAGACCGCGACCCATCAGGCGCGGTTCCAGCATATTGCCAAACACCATATGAATCGCGGTAAACAGCGCCGCCACCATCGCGGCATCAAACAGACTGTTCAGTAACAACGCCTGCAGGAAGGGCGGGATACCGGCGATAATCGGACCGATATTGGGAATAAAGTTGAGGATAAACGCCACGACACCCCATAGCAGCGCAAACTTCACATCCAGCAGATAGAGACTCAGCCAGACCGAGATGCCGGTTATCAGACTCACCAGGGTTTTCAGCGCCAGATAGTGCGTGACGCCTTTCAGCGCTTTATGCAGTCCGGCGATACGAATTTTCGGATTCACCAGCGCGTTACGCATTTTGTAGGGCAGGTGATGGACCTCAAACAGCATAAAGACCACGGTCAGCACCAGCAGCACGGTATTGGTCATCGCGCCGGAAAAGCCGCTCAGCGCCACGGTCGCCAGGTTCATCATGGTATTAGGATCGAAGCGTTGTACCAGCGCATCGGTTGAAATATTGAGATGAAAGCCCGCCGCCAGATGTTGCAGCACCGTCATTTTCTGCTCCATGGTGGCGCGCAGTTGCGGATAGAGATCGGAAAACTCGCTCATTGAGCTGGCAATAATGGCACCCAGCAGCACGAGAGCGCAGAAAATCACCGTGATCACCAGCCCAATCGCCAGTCCACGGCGGAAGCCACGACGCATCAGCATCGTCACCAGCGGATTCAGCACAATGGCAAAGAACGCCGCCAGCAGAAGCGGAACCAGAATATCGGACGCTGCCCGAACTCCGGCGAGGATAATGACCAGCATCGCCAGTTTTATCAGAATATTTTGTCCGATCTTTTCCCGTTGCAGCTCGCTCATTCTCTCTCTCATAACGTAATTTGGCTGTTGAAAGTGTAGCTGAAACAAAATTAACAATCTGATTTATCAGAGAAACGGTAAAGCGCGGTGGCAGGTGGGCGATGTAATCAGCGCCACAGCACTCAGCGATAGTGGCAGAGCAGCAAGTTCTCCTTGTTCTGGTTTTTACCCGGCTTTCTGCTGCACGCCTGGTCAGGGGCAACCGTCCGATAACCGTGTCATTAAGATGCGCCAGTGGTGAAAGCGGGTATAGTTAAAGGATAAACCTTATCATTCAGCCAAATACGAGCGCGAGGACTCATGCCTGAACAGCCTGCAGCGGAACCGAACACCCCATCCGGAAACCTGAATATCTCTCTGCTGATCCTCTCTATCGTGGCTTACAACTTTGCCAGCTATCTCACTATCGGTCTGCCGCTGGCGGTATTGCCAGGATGGGTGCATGACCAGCTGGGCTTCAGCGCATTCTGGGCGGGCCTGGTGATCAGCCTTCAGTATGTGGCGACGCTGCTGAGCCGCCCACACGCCGGACGCTATGCCGATCTCTGGGGGCCAAAGAAAGTGGTGGTGATAGGCCTGGTGGGCTGTCTGATCAGCGGATTGTGTATATTGCTGGCGGCGCTGATCGAATCACCGCTGTTAAGCCTGACGCTGCTCTGCGTGGGTCGCTTGATTCTGGGCGTGGGCCAGAGTTTCACCGGCACCGGCACCTCGTTGTGGGGTGTGGCGCGGGTGGGTTCGCTGCACATTGGCCGGGTGATCTCCTGGAATGGCATTGTCACCTATGGCGCGATGGCGATTGGCGCGCCCCTCGGCGTGGTGATATTCCGGGCGGGTGGCCTGCTGTGGCTGTCGCTGGTCATTGTTGCCATCTGCGTAGTGGGCATCGTCTGCGCGGTGCCGCGTCCGGCTGTAAAAGCCAGCCGGGCCAGACCACTGCCGTTTCGTGCGGTGCTGGGGAAAATCGCCGGTTTTGGTGCGATTCTGGCGATGGGATCGGCGGGTTTCGGTGTCATCGCCACCTTTATTACCCTGTTCTATCAGGATAAAGGCTGGGAAGGGGCCGCCTTTGCGCTCTCCCTGTTCAGCGGCGCTTTCGTCGGGGCGCGCCTGCTGTTTCCTAATGCGATTAACCGCCACGGCGGTCTGCGGGTCGCCAGCATCTGCCTGGCGGTTGAAGCCGCCGGACTGTTTCTGGTCGCCGCTGCGGGTGATCCCTGGATGGCAAAAGCGGGCGCATTTCTGACCGGTGCCGGGTTCTCGCTGGTATTCCCGGCGCTGGGCGTGGTGGCGGTAAAAGTGGTGCCGCAGCAGAATCAGGGCAGCGCGCTGGCGACCTACACCGTCTTTATGGATCTGTCGCTGGGGATAACCGGGCCACTTGCCGGATTCATCATGACTTATGCGGGGGTCTCACGCGTCTACCTGCTCACGGCGCTGCTGGTCTGCGTCGCTTTTTTCTGCACGCTGCGCATGCAGCGGCGTCAGGCGGTGTTGCCGGCAGCAGACGATTCTTCAGGATAAAAAAAATGGCCCAGCAGCGGGCCAGAACGTCTTTTCAGACACAGATAAACTGATTAATGGTGGGGGCAAAGCGCAGAACAGGATTCAGGCCTGCAGCAGTTCAATACTGTGGCGAATCTGGCGTTCAATCTCCGCTGGGGTCCAGTTGCTGAGCTGACTGGAGAAAGGCTCAAAGGCATAAACGCCCTTATAGCCGAGCATCTCCAGCCGCTTCACCTGCACCACGCTCTTCAGGACATCGTTATCACTCAACATGATGCGCTCTTCATCGGTCAGTTCGGCGGTCGGGCGTCGATCTTCTACGCCCGAAAGGTGCACCAGACCAATCTGGTCAATATCAATGCCCGCTGGAAACTCCTGCTCAGCCTGCTCATAGAGATGATGATGAAAGGTATCCAGCACCAGCTTAAAGGGCACCTCCGCCGCGGCGATCAGTTGCTGCGCCTTTACCGCCGAACGTAGCGAGCTGACCGGAAACCCCAGCGGCTCCACCAGGCCCTGAATGCCATAGTGGGCAAAGCGCGGGCCCAGCTGTTGCATCGCCGCCTGAGTCTGCTGAGGTGATACAGCTTTACCCTCATTCAGCGGACACATGACCAGCGCCTTCGCACCAATCTGTTGTGCTGTCTGTAACAGTGCCTCGGCCCGCGTCAGGAGCGCGTCATCAATGCGGTTAAACGGATAGAGCGCATTAATGGTCACGATATCAATATGATACTTGTCGGTCAGAGCGCGCAGCTGATCGGTGCTGAGATCGTCAGTGACGCTGCCGCCCGGCATGTCATTACGCAGTTCAACCTTGCTTAGCCCCAGGCGCTGAACCAGCTGAAAAAATGCCTCCAGCGAGAGCCGGGGCGCAATTTTGCGGTTGATACAGAAACGGGTCGGATCGATGGCCATGCGCTGACTCCGGGACAGGAGGATGATGCGAACAAAGAGAACATTTATTTCATTAATAGTGAATTATGAAACGCAAATTATTAGATCAGCCTCGCATTAATTTCATATTCCGTTTCAGCCAGATGCATAAATGCTGGATCGACTTCGCAGTAAAACGCCCAAATCGCTCTCCGGTTATTACCCTGCTGCGCTAAGGCTGGCCGCTGTTAGTGGCCTCCCGTCATCGTGATGCCGCGAGAGACGAAGTGGCGGGAAAAATGCGATCTGTGCCGCTAAAATCAAATTTTCCAAAAAGAACCATTTGAAAAATTTGTTCCACTGTAATAGCTTCATAACACGCTTTCAGGTTTGCCTGGTCAGGCAGTGTGGCAGGTCGCATGGTCCGTCTGCAGGGAACTTAACCATCTAAAGAGGCAACATCATGACAATCATAGGTAACTTTATTGGCGGTAAAACTACTTTCAGCGCCAGCAACGAAACCATTCCTGTTTACGATCCGGCAACCGGCAAAGTGGTACGTGAACTGACGCAAAGTACCGCTGATGAAGTGGCCCAGGCGATTGGTGTCGCGCATGACGCTTTTGCCGCCTGGTCGAAAACCTCGCCGCTGCGTCGCGCCCGCGTTCTGTTCAACTTCAAAGCCCTGATGGAGAAGCACCGTGATGAGCTGGCGGCGCTGATTGTCTCTGAGCACGGCAAAGTCTGGTCTGATGCGCTGGGTGAACTGACGCGTGGCATCGAAGTGATTGAGTTTGCCTGCGGGATCCCTCATCTGCTCAAAGGCGAATATTCCCCGAACGTCGGCAGCGGCGTTGACAGCTACTCGCTGATGCAGCCGGTCGGCGTCGTGGCGGGCATTACCCCGTTTAACTTCCCGGCGATGGTGCCGCTGTGGATGTTCCCGATAGCCCTGGCCTGCGGTAACACATTTGTGCTGAAGCCACCGGCGCTGGATCCTTCCGCGGCAGTGCGTATGGCTGAACTGCTGACCGAAGCGGGCCTGCCCGATGGCGTATTCAACGTGGTGCACAGTTCCAATGAAGATGCTGAGCAACTCTATAAAGATCCGCGTATTGCCGCGGTGAGCTTCGTCGGTTCTTCTGGCGTGGCTGAGCATATCTATAAAACCGCCAGCGCGCACGGCAAGCGGGTACAGGCGTTTGGCGCGGCGAAAAACCACGCTATCGTCATGCCGGATGCCGATCTGGATGCCACCGTCAACGCCATTATGGGCGGTGCGTTTGGTTCTGCTGGTGAACGCTGCATGGCGTTGCCGGTTGTGGTCGCCGTGGGCGATGATACCGCCGACAAGCTGATCGCCCGTCTGACTCCGCTGGTGAACGCGCTGCGTATTGGCCCTGGCATTAATCAGGGCGCTGATGAAAATGAGATGGGGCCGGTCGTTTCAGCGGCGCACCAGAAGAAAGTGCTGGGCTACATCGATAAAGGCGAGCAGGAAGGCGCGAAGCTGGTGGTCGATGGCCGTAACGTGCAGGTTGCGGGTCACGCCGAAGGTTACTACGTCGGCGGCACGCTGTTTGATAATGTCACCTCTGAGATGGTGATCTGGCGTGAAGAGATTTTTGGTCCGGTGCTGAGCATCATGCGCGCTCCGGATTACGACAGTGCGCTGCAACTGGTTAACAGCCATGAATTCGGCAACGGTAGTGCGATTTTCACCAGCAACGGTCACACCGCACGTGAGTTTGTACAGAATGTTGAAGCGGGCATGGTCGGTGTCAACGTGCCGGTTCCGGTGCCGATGGCGTTCCACAGCTTCGGCGGCTGGAAACGTTCAGTGTTTGGCGCGCTTAATGTCCATGGGCCAGATGGCGTGCGCTTCTATACCCGCATGAAAACGGCCACCGTACGCTGGCCATCCGGTCAGCAGACCGTGTCTGAATTCAGTATGCCCACCTTAAGCTGATTCATTTCAACGCTGATCCCGGTGCGCGACCGGCAGGATAATCTGCCGGTCGCTTTGTTCGCTGGCATCGCGCCCGCGAGCCCACCGCAGCGTCAATCGTGACAGAGAGGAGTATCAGGATGTCTTTACTGTCGAAAGCACAAGCCCCTGACGCGCAGGGTCGTATTCAGCATGTAACGCCTGAGCGCGCCGGCTGGCGTTATGTGGGATTTGATGCCTATTTGCTGAAGAAAGGGGAAACCCTGCGCCTCAGTAGTGGTGACAAAGAGCTATGTCTGGTGCTGGTGGCCGGGCTGGCCTCGGTAAAAACCCGCCATGCTGAGTTTCCCGGTATCGGTCAGCGCATGTCGCCTTTTGAGCGCGTACCGCCTTATTCCGTTTATGTGCCGCATGATGATGAAGTAGAAGTTTACGCTGACAGCGATCTTGAGCTGGCGGTCTGTAATGCGCCCGGTCAGGGTAACCTGCCTGCGCGCCTGATTGCCCCAGCCGATGTCGGCGTTGAGCATCGCGGAAAAGGGCGCAACCAGCGCCTGGTTCACAATATCCTGCCTGATAATGAACCGGCTGATAGCCTGCTGGTGGTGGAAGTCTATACCAACGAGGGCGATACCAGCTCCTATCCCAGCCACAAGCACGACCAGGAGGAGAGTGAAAACGAAACCTACCTGGAAGAGACCTACTATCACCGTTTCGATCCGGAACCTGGTTTTGCCATGCAGCGCGTCTACACCGACGACCGCTCACTGGATGTCTGTATGGCACCCTATAATCGCGACGTGGTAATGGTGCCGCGCGGCTATCATCCGGTGGCGACACTGGCAGGTTACAACAACTACTATCTGAACGTGATGGCGGGGCCGGTGCGGCTGTGGAAATTCACCTGGGAGAAAGATCACGCCTGGGTGAACAGCGACAGCTATCCGCGGAAAGCGTAAGCCACTGCGTTTTTATCAATGCAGAGAGATCAGTAAAAAGGGCAGCCGATTGGGCTGCCCTTTTTGATGGGCGGAATTCAGGGGGTATCGGCGTTGTTCAATGCCAGCGAAACCGCCAGCGTCTGTGCCAGACAGAGTGAAGCGACCTGCGAACGGAAGCCATCAACCTGCGCTTCACGTACCACAAAGCAGACATCGCTGAAGGCGGCCAGCGGGCTGACCTGACTGTCGGTAATGGCAATCTGATGCGCACCACGCTTGGCACCCATTTCCACCACCTCGACCGCCTCACGCGCATAAGGCGAGTAGCTGATCGCAATCACCACATCTTTGGGGTTTACCAGGCTGAGCTGCTCGGTAAACATCCCGCCCAGGCCATCAATCAGGAAAGCGCGGCGCTCCAGGTGGCGCAGCGCGTAGACCAGGTAGGAGGCGACGCTGAAAGAGCGACGCAGGCCGATGACATAGATATTCTCGGCCTCATTCAGCAGTTTTACCGCTTTATTCAGCTGCTCAGGGTTAACCTGCATTGCCAGCTGCTGCAGTGCCTGGCTGTTCACCATCGTAAAGACGTTGAGGATTTCCGCGGGACTTTCAGGCGCACTGGCGCTGTCGTCTGTTGAGGTCTGGCGAAACAGACGAGCGCGCTCGGTGTAGTTGACCGTCTCTTCCATCAGGTGCTGACGAAAAACCTGTTTCATTTCGTTGAAACCGCTGAAGCCAAATGCATTCGCAAAACGGATCAGCGTCGATGGCGGCACATCGGCCTGCTGAGCTATTGAGGCGACGGTATCAAAAGCAATACTGTTACTATTATCAAGGATGTAGCGCGCAACCTGTTTAAGACGCTTGCTCAGCGTTTCGTAGCGGCGACGAATATCGTCCTGCAAGAGAGAAAGTTGGGTGGGATTATTGTTCATCACTTCTGCCCGTATAATTAGAATAATGGCTGCATAATGAGCGCTATATTACCAGATGGATGGAAAATTTCATTTCTTTGCGTCAACGGCGCGGTTTATTTCATGGCTTTATGAAATGGTTCACAGATTAGCTTTAGCGCCCCAGGCGTGGCTCTTCGCGGGTAATGTCAGGATGAAAGCCGGGATGAAATGCCAGCAGGGATGGAAGTATGCAGTCTTTCACCATTCAGATTGGAATGGCTGCAGATTGCTGAAAAATCGGGTCTGGCAGCAACACATTAGCTAAACGAGCAGGGAACACGGTCAGAAGAGGAAAGCGTCCCGCACCAAGGATGGTGCGGGCCGAGCATGCCATGGATGGCAGCTTTTGCGTCTTTCCGATCTGACCGTGTTCCCTGTGACTGCACGGTCTAAAAGCGGCTTTTTGACAGAGCCGGAAATCAGGCGCGGGCAGCGCGCCAGTACTCAATCAGTCGCAGATAGTTGCCTTTAACTGTCTCAATCAGCGCCTGATCGTCCAGTTCACCCTGCAACCACTGGCGGGAAGGCTGACCAAAGATGGTGCGGCCTACCGCAAAACCTTTCACCCATGGCGCTTTGGCCGCCGCAGCGAAGCCCGCTTTAAGCTTCTCTTCGGGCGCATCCAGACCGAGTAACAGAATGCCGCGACAGTGGGGATCCTGCTGCTCAATCAGCGTGCTTATCGCCTGCCAGCTCTCCGCCGACAGCGGCGGCAGTTTCCACCAGTCAGGCTGGATGCCCAGACTGTAGAAATGAGTCAGCATATCAAGGTAATAGGCTTCGTTCTTATCCGGGTTGTTGTCGGGCAGAATCACTTCCAGCAGTAGCTCATGACCGCTTTTGTTACAGCCTTTCCAGACGTCGAGCACTACATCATCCTGCTCTTTACGCAGTTCAGCACTGTCATGAGGATGATAGAAGACCAGACATTTCACTACATGCTCGGCGGGCCAGTCGATCAGCTGCGAGCCAATATTGCCATGCTCAAGGCGCAGCGGACGTGAGCTGGGCAGCTCAATCGGGCGGCCAATCCACCAGTTCTTACCGGTGATGGCGTTCAGCGCCTTCTGACCGTAGGTCGTATCCGCCAGAATGCCGCTTTTATTCTCTAATCCCGCCTCTCTGGCAGCCTGCTGAGCGGCTTCCAGCAGCAGCAGTTTCAGTTCCGGAATGCGGCTCTCGTCCACGCCCGCTTCCTGCGCCATATCCGCCAGCTGCTTGCGGTGATCAAAGGCGAAGACATTCAGCTCCGGCCACTGCTGCTTGCGGGTAGTCACGCGGTGAAGATGATTCAGACGGCTGTCGAGATCGGGACGCTTCACCTCGTTGTCGCGACTCAGGAAATCATCCAGCTCCGCTTTGGTTGGCATGGCGGGGGCGCAACCGTGGCGTGACACCACCAGTGCCCCGCAGGCGTTGGCGTAACGGCACGCCTGAGTCCAACCCTCATCATTCAGCCAGCCGCGCAGCAGGCCAGACATAAAGGCATCGCCCGCGCCCAGCACGTTGAGCACTTCGACACGTACGCCAGTGTGCAGCTCAGTCTGTTCCCAGCTATCCGGGATCTCACCTTCAAACACCACGCAACCCAGCGGACCACGTTTGCAGACCAGCGTCGCCTGACTCGCCTGACGCACGTTTTTCAGCGCGGTCAGGGTGTCGGTGCTGCCACCAGCAATATGAAACTCCTCTTCGGTGCCGACGATCAAATCGAAATAGTGCACCACTTCCTGTAACTGCTGCGTGACCTGAGACGACTCAATGAAACGCGTTTCACCGTCACCCAAAGAGGTCAGTCCCCACAACACCGGGCGGTAATCGATATCCAGCGCCGTGCGCAGGCCGTTGCGGCGGGCGATATCCAGCGCTTTTAGCACCGCTTCGCGGGTCTGAGGATGGGATAAGTGGGTGCCGGTAACCGCCACGGCGCGCGCAGAGGTAATAAAGGCCTCATCGATATCGTCTGGCACCAGGCCCATATCGGCGCAGTTATCGCGGTAGAAAATCAGCGGAAAAGTCTCTTCATCTTTGATGCCGAGGATCACCAGTCCGGTCAGACGCTGCGGATCGGTGATTAGCGCATCGGTGTTACAGCCTACGCGCTGCAACGCTTCACGCAGAAAGCGACCATTATGCTCATCTCCCACCCGCGCCAGCATCGCCGATTTCAGCCCCTGAATCGCGGTGCCATAAGCGACATTGCCCGACGAGCCGCCCAGATATTTAGCAAACGAGGTGACATCTTCCAGTCGCGCCCCGATTTGCTGGCCATAAAAATCAACGGCGATGCGCCCGATACAAATCACATCAAGCGGTTTCTGTTGTGTACTCATACCTGTGGTTTCCTTCTGTGATTAGCAGAGCTGGCGGGCGAAAAGACCGACACCAGGTACGCTCTGCTTCCGGGTCTGTAGGTGTCTGACTGGCTATGAGGGAAGTATGAGGAATAAAAATTCCATATTCAATACGAAATGAAATATCCATCGCAATTTTGTGAACCAGGTAAAACTCCTGATTGCTGCCTGCCTGCGCGAACTCTGCCATCGTGATGTGCGGTATGTCAGGGTTGTGAAGGGGATCGCAGGAATCTGCACGCCAGTCAGGCATGCTGCTGCATTGAAATGAATTTTTTCATCAGGCACAACTCGCTGTTAAACGTTCCAGATTTCCCCACTGTAATCGCCCGCCAGACCTGTTGCCGTCATTAAATTTGATCTCACTCGCAAAATGAAATGTTTCTTCTGTAATCGTGTTTTATGAAAAATATATTTGTTTATAATCGCCTCACGTTTCAGTTATTCAGGTCGCCTTTTCCGCCGATGACAACGCCTGGCGTGCTGTCGCGGAAGTCGGGGTCCACCAGCATGTAAGGAAGAATATGGGCACTATCAGACTGACCACGGCACAGGCGCTGGTTAAATTTCTTGATAATCAATTCATTGATGTCGATGGCGTTGAGACGAAGTTCGTAAAAGGTATCTTCGCCATTTTCGGACATGGCAACGTGCTGGGGCTGGGCCAGGCGCTGGAACAGGATAGCGGCGATCTGGTCGTCTGGCAGGGCCGTAATGAGCAGGGCATGGCTCATGCTGCCACCGGCTTTGCGCGCCAGTCGCTGCGCCGCCAGATTATCGCCTGCAGTTCATCTGTGGGGCCTGGCGCTGCCAATATGATCACCGCCGCGGCGACCGCTACCGCCAACCGCATTCCTCTGCTGCTGCTGCCAGGCGACGTCTTCGCCACCCGCCAGCCCGATCCGGTGCTGCAACAGATTGAGCAGAGCTATGATCTCAGCATCAGCACCAACGATGCCTTCCGCGCCGTCAGCAAATACTGGGATCGCGTCAGCCGCCCGGAACAGCTGATGTCCGCCTGTATCAACGCCATGCGCGTACTGACCGATCCGGCAGAAACCGGCGCGGTCACGCTGTCGTTGCCACAGGATGTGCAGGGCGAAGCCTGGGATTACCCGGACTACTTCTTCCAGAAGCGGGTACACCGTCTGGATCGCCGCCTGCCGGTGGCGGCGCAGCTGGCAGATGCCCTGACGCTGATTAACCGTAAGCGCAAGCCGATGATTATCTGCGGCGGCGGAGTGAAGTACTCCGAAGCGGGCGAGGCGCTGCGCCAGTTTGCCGAGCGCTATCAGATTCCCTTTGCGGAGACGCAGGCGGGCAAAGGCACGCTGGTCTCTGACCATCCGCTGAATGTCGGCGGCGTGGGCGAAACCGGCTGTCTGGCAGCTAACCTGCTGGCAAAAGAGGCCGATTTAGTGATCGGCATCGGCACCCGCTACACCGACTTCACCACCGCTTCGAAATGGATTTTCCAGCATCCCGAGGTCAGCTTCCTGAACATCAACGTCAGTAACTTTGACAGCTACAAGCTCGATGGCGTGCAGCTGCTGGCCGATGCCCGCGAAGGGCTGACCGCGCTCACCGCCGGGCTGGCCTCGCAGCACTACAGCAACGACTGGGGCAACCAGATTGAGCAGGCGCAGGGCCAGCAGCTGAAAGAGACGCAGCGCGTCTACCAGGTGGAATATCACGATGGCGACTTTGTGCCGGAGATTGCGGACCATCTCGACCGCGAAGCGGTGTTCGCTGAGTTTAACCGCCTGACCCAGTCGCTGCTGACGCAAAGCAGCGTGCTCGGCACCTTAAATGAGCAACTGCCGAAAGACGCGGTCGTGGTGGCAGCGGCGGGCAGTCTGCCGGGCGACCTGCAGCGCGTCTGGCGCACCAAAGATTACAACGCCTACCACGTTGAATATGGCTACTCCTGCATGGGTTATGAAGTGAATGCCGCGCTGGGTGTGAAGCTGGCGCAGCCGCAGCGCGAGGTCTATGCGCTGGTCGGTGATGGCTCCTTTATGATGCTGCACTCAGAGCTGGTCACCTCGATTCAGGAAGGGGCGAAGATCAACGTGGTACTGCTGGATAACATGACCAACGGCTGCATCAATAACCTGCAGATGGAACATGGTATGGACAGCTTTACCACCGAGTTCCGGTTCCGTAATCCGGAAGGCGGCAAGCTGGACGGCGGCTTTATCCCGGTCGATTTCGCCGCGATTGCTGCCGGTTATGGCTGCAAAACCTACCGTGTGACCACGCTTGATCAGCTCAAAGCGGCGCTGGAAGATGCCCGCACGCAGACGGTTTCCACCCTTATCGACATCAAAGTGCTGCCAAAAACCATGATCCACAAATATTTCAGCTGGTGGCATGTCGGCGTGGCGCAGGCCTCGAAGACCGAACGCGCTCAGGCGGTGGCGGACAAGCTCAACAGCCATCTGGATCAGGCGCGTAAGTACTAATTTCAGGGCCGTGCTGCGGCCCGTTTTCCTCTTATCCGTACGAACCCTACACAGGTGTAATTATGACTTTGAAACTTGGCGTCATCGGTACAGGTGCTATTGGTCAGGAACATATTCGCCGCTGCAGCCATGTGCTGCAGGGCGCCCAGGTGGTTGCCGTTTCTGACATCAATGTCGAAGGCGCGCGTGCTGCACTTCAACGCCTGAACATTGAGGCGGAGGTGTTCGAAAATGGCCACGATGTGATTCAGTCACCCAACGTCGATGCGGTGCTGGTCACCTCATGGGATCCGACCCATGAAGAGTTCACCTTAGCGGCGATTGCCGCCGGTAAACCGGTCTTCTGTGAGAAGCCGCTGGCGATGAGCGCCGAGGGCTGCCGCCGGGTGGTGGATGCAGAGATTCAGGCGGGTAAACGCCTGGTGCAGGTCGGCTTTATGCGTCCTTACGATGCGGGCTACCGTGCACTGAAAAAAGTGATCACCGATGGCGATATCGGTGAGCCGCTGATGCTGCACTGCGCGCACCGTAACCCGACCGTGCCGGAGAACTACACCACGCCAATGGCGATCACCAACACCCTGATCCACGAGCTGGATGTGCTGCGCTGGCTGACAAACGATGACTATAAAACGGTACAGGTGGTCTTCCCGCGCGTCACCTCGAAGTCGCATAGTCAGCTGAAAGATCCGCAGATCGTATTGTTCGAAACCCAGAAAGGGGTACGCATCGACGTCGAGATCTTCGTTAACTGCGCATACGGCTATGACATCCAGTGTGAAGTGGTAGGCGAAGAGGGGATTGCCCGCCTGCCAGAGCCCTCTTCGGTGCAGTTGCGCAAAGAGGCCCGCCTGTCGAACACCATTCTGGTGGACTGGAAAGATCGCTTTATCGAGGCGTATGACGTTGAGCTGCAGGCGTTTATCAACGACATCAAAGCCGGCCAGTTGACCGGTCCGTCCGCCTGGGATGGCTTCGCCGCCTCAGTCGCCGCCGATGCCTGTATCAAAGCGCAGAACAGTGGTGCGATTGAGCCGGTAGAGATGCCGCCGCGTCCTGCTTTCTATAACTGATTTAGCTGTCTATGCGGCATGGCCGCTCTCCGCCTGGGAATAAGATAATGAACAAAGAGAATGTAAAACTGGCGATCGCCCCGATCGGCTGGACCAACGATGACATGCCGGATCTCGGCAGTGAAAACACTTTTCAGCAGACCGTCAGTGAGATGGCGCTGGCTGGCTTTACCGGCAGCGAAGTCGGCAGCAAATATCCCCGCGATCCGGCGATCCTGAAACCGATGCTCGACATTCGCGGTATCGAAATCTGCAACGCCTGGTTCAGCACCTTTTTCGCCAACGGCGACAAACAGAAAACCATCGAACAGTTCATCGAGCATATGAACTTCCTGCATGCGATGGGCGCGCGGGTGATTGGCTGTTCTGAGCAGAGCAAAAGTATTCAGGGCACCGGGCTTGCGGTGTTTGAAGAGAAAGCCATTTTCAGCGATGAAGAGTGGCAGTTAACCGCAGAAGGCTACAACGAACTGGCCCGCATCGCGGCGGAAAAGGGGATGCGCGTGACGCTGCATCACCACATGGGTACCGGCATTCAGACCACTGAAGAGATTGACCGGTTTATGGAGATGACCGACGAGCAGGTCGGTTTGCTCTATGACACCGGCCACGTCTACTACTCCGAAGGCTCCCAGCAGAAGATGCTGGCGGTACTGGAGAAATATCTGCCGCGCATCTTCCACGTTCATCTTAAGGATGTGCGTGATGAGGTGGTCGCCGAGGTGCGTGAGAACCATCTCTCGTTCCTGGAAGGAGTGAAAAAGGGCACCTTTACCGTACCGGGCGATGGCGTGATCGACTTCAAACCGGTGTTCAAAATCCTGGATGATTACGGCTATAAAGGCTGGATGGTGGTTGAAGCGGAGCAGGATCCGGCACTGGCCAATCCGTTTGAATATGCGGTGAAAGCGCGGAAATATATTCGCGAGAATGCAGGTTTATAAACAGCCCTTCTGACCGAAGGCTGGCTTCCCCGCCGTGCAGGGAAGCCAGCCGTCTGGTTTACTTCAGCGTAATGCTTTTCACGATGTTGTCCGCATCGCTCTGCGCCTGCTGCTGATTATCGCCTGGCAGCGTAATCTGCAGCGTCACCAGTTTGCCATCCACTTTCGCCAGAACCACTGAAGACCATGAGGTCTGGTTGTTGGCAGAAATCACCGTATCCAGCTGCTGCGCGGGCTGATCTTTCAGCGTCACAGATTTGTTCGACACTACCTGCAACTGCGGATCGCGGTTACGCTGCTGCTGTTCCATGCGCTGCGACAGCACATCCAGACCATCATTGGTCGGGTCACCGGCAATCACAATAATTGCGCGGGCACCGGTTTCATCAGCATAAACGTGCATGTTCGTGGTCTGCGAACCCAGTTTACCGCTTTTATCTGACATGCCTGGTGGCAGCGAGAAGCTCAGTTTGCCATCCATCAGCGTGACGGTTTGCGCCGACTGACTGGCGCTGACGCCGTTGTCATTCGCCGCTTCATCTTTCTTCTGGTCACAGGCCGCTAAGCCGAGTACCAGTAAACCCATTCCTACATATTTCACCAGGTTGCGCATCAGAATCCCTTTTTAAGTTTCCAGTCAGGCATTAATACAACAGGAATCAGGTTGCAAACGCAACCTGATGATTGTCAGAAGATCTTAGCGGGTAATGGCAGAACACTGTATGGGTTCTTAGCCGAAATTGACCTGGCGGGCGGTCTGGCGTTCAGCCAGACGCTTCAGCGCCGCGTTGAGCAGCACGCCGTAGGCGGGCAGGAAGAAGACCATGCAGATCAGCACTTTGAAGCTGTAATCCACCAGAGCAATCTCAACCCAGTGCTGCGCCATAAACGCATCGGGGCTTTTATAGAAGGCGATAAAGAAGAAGGCCAGGGTATCGCTGATATTCCCCAGGAACATGGCGCAGCCTGGTGCTATCCACCACTGTGGCAGACGACGCAGGCGGTTGAACACATGAACGTCGAGGATCTGACCCAGCGCGTAAGCCATAAAGCTGGCGCAGGCGATACGGGCAACAAACAGATTCATCACTTCCAGTGCCTGCCAGCCCTGCCATTCACCCTGATAGAACAGCGCCGAGACACTGTAAGAGATAAACAGCGCCGGGATCATCACGGCCAGAATAATGCGTCGGGCCAGCGGTGCGCCAAAAATACGCACGGTGAGATCGGTCGCCAGGAAGATAAACGGGAAGCTGAATGCACCCCAGGTGGTGTGGAAGCCAAACACTGAAATGGGCAGCTGAACCAGATAGTTACTTGAAGTGATCACCAGCAGGTGAAACAGCGATAACCAGAAAAGCGCATGCATGCGCTGACGTGAAGAAAATGCGAGCATAATCAACCTTTTTAATGTTGGGGTGAGGGAACCCATTGCGGGACGCCGTTCGGGCAGCGCCTGGCAGTTTCATGAGCAAAAAGCGGCGGCATCTTACCGCGTTGTGCTTTTTATGCAATGGTTAATTTTAGCGCAATCGTTATCGCCTTGCTTCACCGCCAGCACGCGCTAGAATGAGCGCCCCTTACCTGAACCGAGTTGATTATGAGCGATGCTTTTTCCTCTGCCGACCATCAGCTGGATGCCCGTGGCCTGCGTTGCCCGGAGCCGGTGATGATGGTGCGCAAAACCGTACGCAGCCTGCAGGAGGGCGAGACGTTGCTGATCATCGCCGATGATCCGGCCACCACGCGCGATATTCCCGGCTTCTGCCGCTTTATGGAACATGGCTTGCTGGCGCAGCAAACCGACACGCTGCCCTATCAGTTTCTGATCCGCAAAGGCATGGCGGGTTAACGACAGCCGTACAGGCCGCCGTTAACCGCCGTCTTCAGAGAAGAAGCCTCCTGCTCAGGCGCGGCGACGCAGTAACCGCAGCGCGTTGGCGGTGACCAGCGCGGTCGCACCCGAATCCGCCAGCACCGCCAGCCAGAGTCCGGTCAGACCCAGCAGGGTAGTGACCAGGAAAATCGCCTTCAGTCCCAGCGCAATACCGATATTCTGGCGGATGATACGTCGTGTCCGGCGTGCCAGCGCAATCATCGGAGCCAGATTGCTGAGCTGATTACGCGTCAGGGCAGCATCGGCCGCTTCCAGCGCCACATCGGTGCCGCTGCCCATCGCAATGCCCAGCGTTGCCGCTTTCATTGCTGGCGCGTCGTTAATGCCATCCCCGACCATCGCCAGCGGCTGTTGCTGATTCAGTTCGCGGATCGCCGCAACTTTATCGGCGGGCAGCAGACTGGCGCGATAATCAATATCGAGCTGGCGGGCAATGGTCGCCGCCGCGCGCGGATTGTCGCCGGTCAGCATCAGGCTCTCAATACCCAGCTTTTTCAGCGCCTTTAACGCCAGGACGGCGTCGTCGCGCAGCTGATCGCGCAGAGCCAGCGCACCCAGCGCTTCGCCATCGCGCATCAGCACCACCAGAGTTTCACCTTCGGCTTCCTGTTGCGCAATCTGCGCGCTTTGCTGCGGCGTCAGACCGGGTGCATGGCCGGGCGTCAGCAGCTGAATCTGCTGACCAGCAACTTTCGCGCTGATGCCGCGTCCCGCCTGCACCTGCTGATCCTGCGCGTCAGGAATCACCAGATCACGCACCTGCGCGGCTGCCACGATAGCGCTGGCCAGCGGATGGGTGGCACCCTGTTCCGCAGCGGCGCTCAGCGCCAGCATCTCTGACTCGCTGGCCGTACCAAAGCGCAGGATCTGCGTCAGCTGTGGCTTGCCCAGCGTCAGGGTGCCGGTTTTATCAAACGCCATTCTGCGCACCGAACTCAGCCGCTCCAGCGCCGCACCGCCTTTGATCAGTGCGCCCTGTCGCGCCGCCGCAGCCAGCCCGGAGGTAATGGCGGCAGGTGTGGAGATCACCAGTGCACAGGGGCAGCCAATCAACAGTAGTGTCAGCCCTTTGTAGATCCACGGCTGCCAGTCGCCTGCGCCGAGCAGTGGCGGCACCACCATCACCAGCAGCGACAGCAGCATGACCAGCGGCGTGTAGATGCGGCTGAACTGGTCGATAAAGCGTTCGACCGGCGCACGATGCGTTTCCGCTTCTTCAATCAGCTGCAGGATACGGTCGATCGCACTTTCACCCGGCTTCGACACCACTTCCAGCACCACCAGTCGATCAACGCTGGTGGCTCCGGCGAGAATTTTTTCGCCGCTGACCCGCGTTACCGGCAGCGATTCACCGGTCAGCGCGCTCTCATCGAAACTGGCGAGTGGGCTGATTAAGCTGCCATCGACCGGCAAGCGGCTGCCCGCTGCGACTTCAATCACATCGCCGGGTTGCAGCGCCGCGAGCGGTACCTCAGTACGTTTGCCCTGTTCAAGGCGAATCGCCGATTCAGGCCGCAACGCCATCAGGCTGGTAACGCCGCTGCGCGCCCTGGAAGCGGCATAGCTTTCCAGCTGTTCGCCCAGCTGAAACAGCACCAGTACCATTGCGGCTTCAGCATGTGCGCCAATAATCAGCGCACCAGCTGACGCCAGCGTCATCAATGTCTCAATGGTAAAAGGCGATCCGCTGCGCAGGCGCTGCCAGGCACCGCGTGCCACCGGGGCCAGGCCGACCAGCGTGGTCAGCACAAACAGCCGATCGCCCCAGGCGGGCGCGAACTGGCTGAGAAGGCTACTGGCAAGCACCAGCAGCGCCAGTAAAATCAGCATCCGGTTATGCTGCCAGCCCGGACTGGCGGAAGTTGTGGCTGAGGTAGCTGATAGGGTTGCGAGCTGGAAGCCGGCTTTTTTCACCGCCTGTTCAACGGCGTTTTGTACATCCTGGTCAGCGTTGACCACCAGTTTCTCGCTGCTGAACAAGACACGGGCGTCGGTTACGCCTTTTACCTGGCGGACGGCGGTTTCAATGGTGCGGGCACACGACGGGCAATCCATCCCGCTGACCTGCCAGCTAAAGGGATAACTGTCGGGGCCTCGCCGGTCACTTTCTTCAGCGGTGTCGGCGTCGTTGCCAGGGCTGCAGTTACTGTCACAGCAACAGCCTGCCGTTTCCGCAGGTACAGGGGTCGCAGCGTGGATAGAAAGGGAGAGGGGGCGAGCCTGGCGAACCTGGCACAGCGGTTTTGCTGCGGCGTGACTGGCACGGGGTTTGCCGCAGCCACAGGCGTGATGTTGATGCATATGACCTCCAGAGTGTAAGAATAGTGGGATGAGCAACGCAGCCCATCCTTTATCCTACACTCTGGAGTGAACTCCAGAGTCAAGGCTATTTTCTCAGATGACCCACAAAGAGCGCACGATCATAAAGTGACCGGCGAAGTAACAGGCGGCGACAATCGCGCTGTCGGCGGTAAAGCGGCGACGATAGTGTGAGATAAACCAGACGGCGTTTGCCAGCAGCAGCAGACCGGCACCAACCATGATCGAGAAGCTGTAATCGGTCGGGCGGAAGAAGTACTGCTCGGTCGCTATCCAGGTCATCACCAGCGTCATGCCGATAAAGGTGCAGACAGGCCAGCGCAGATCTTCCAGTCGGCTCCAGATGATGCCAACCAGGGCGGCACCGATGATGAGCAGCGTCAGCGGAATCGGCCAGAAGAAGGTCATGGTCATGCTGGCGGCGAAACAGAGGGTATAAAGCAGGTGCGACAGGAAGAAAGCCCCGATGGCATAGAGCATCTGCTGACGCGGCAGCAGCGTTAACGCATCACCAACCAGCGTCGCGACCAGACCGGCCAGGATCAGGTAGTCCGTAGCCTGCAGCACCGGTGCCTGCCAGGCCAGCCCGACAAGCAGCAGCAGCGTGACCGGTTTAAATAACCAGCGTTGCCATTGCGGGCCGCGATAGGTGGCGTCGACATAGAGCCAGCCGGAGAAAAGTACAGCGAGGAAAGACCAGAGCATTGTTTCTCCCTTTTTGATTCAAAACGGTGAAAGATCCCAAAATATCCCTTCCAGTTTAGGTTAAGCCGCTGAGATGTGACAATCAGGCAACTCTGGTTGTATGCTTTGCCGCCTGATTAATCATCCTGCAGGCACGAGAGCGCTATGAGCAAACCGCCGCTAATCTTTATCATCGTTCTGGCGATTATCGCCGTGCTGGCAACCCGTCAGTTCATTAAGCAACGCCGGGAAGTGGCGGTGAATGACGCTTCACCCGAGCGTTCTCTGCAGGTTGAGGTCAAAACCAAACGTGAATTTCCTGCACCCAATCGCCGTTCACGGCAGCGGGAAGTGATCGCCGGGGAAGAGATGCGCTACGAGGTGCTGTTTCACCCGCTGAATGGTGCCAGCGACATCAAAGTGCAGCTTAAAGAGGTGGAATATCATCAGCTGGACAAGGGCGCCAGAGGCGAGCTGAAGATGCAGGGCACGCGCTTTATCAGCTTTACACCCAGGCAGTAACAGGCGGGCATGACGCCCGCCCGGGATTATTTCTTGCGTGGGAAGTTTTTCTTCTGCCAGGCGACCAGTTCGAATACCCCGAACAGAAAGACTTTGGCCTGAGTGACGCGGTCAATCGGCGGTGCATCTTTGGTCTGCGTGGTGCGCAGTAACACCAGTTGCAGACCATGCATCAGGATCATGAAAATCAGTGCAACGTTGATAAAATAAGTCAGTGGTTTCGGATAGGGATGAACCAGGTTAGCCAGTAAAAATCCCCACACGCATAGCATCAACAGACGCCCCAAATTAAGTAACATCCTGCGTCTCCTGTTGACGTTGATACAAACGATAAGCCACTTGTCCGGCTATTTTTTCGCGATAAAGATCCCACTCTGGCGGCACCGGCGGTGCGCCATTTTCCACTTCACTTTCGACGTAAATCAGCGCCTGATCGGCCAGCCAGTGATTCTGCTCCAGCAACTGTAACGTCTGCTCCAGCAATCCCTGACGAAACGGCGGATCGATAAACACCACATCGAACGGTTCACCTGGTTGTGCCAGCCAGTTTAACGCATTGGTCTGAATCACGGTGCCATTACTGGCGCGCAACGTCTGCAGATTTTTTGTCAGCTGCTGTGCCACCGGACGTTCCAGCTCAAGCAGCGTTGCCGATCCCGCGTAACGCGACAGGGCTTCCAGTCCTAATGCGCCGCTACCGGCAAAGCAGTCGAGGCAGCGCGCCTCTGGCAGCACCGGGGCCAGCCAGTTAAACAGCGTCTCACGCACCCGATCGGTTGTCGGGCGCAGCCCGGCGCTGTCCGGCACCGGCAATTTGCGTCCGCGCCACTGGCCGCCAATGATGCGAATCTGCCCGGCACCGCCTGTACTGCGGGGGTTTTTATTCATCTTGCTCACAACTCGTCATAATTTGTTGCGTAGTTTAACGGGCGAAACGGTGAGAAGAAACGTTAAAAAAGGGTGCTGTGGTGAGCTGGCTGGAAAGTGTTAGACTACTGAGTTGCTGAAGTCATGCATTATTCTGCGGTTTACGCCGGTCTGGCGCTGACCAACTTTCATTGATTTACCCCTGGAAACCACGCGCGACCGGGACAAAGCCATCGAGGAGTGTCGTCACACAATGGCAAAAGAGAAAAAACGTGGCTTTTTTTCCTGGCTGGGATTTGGCAAAGAGGAAGAGAAACAACCTGT
>Ga0265797_10000199_pt1 | contig 117599 bp, 86 predicted proteins | sample P2T30metagenome_FD_192433 | JGI IMG/M metagenome (GOLD analysis project Ga0265797, IMG submission 192433) | Plant litter microbial communities from East Loma Ridge, Irvine, California - P2 T30 | ecosystem: Environmental > Terrestrial > Plant litter > Unclassified | place: USA: California... | reverse complement strand
CTCTGAGAGTTGAGCATCGTTGAATCTGCCATCGGCTCCTCGCTGAAGGCCTCCGAAGGTCCATTCCCAGGGCTTCTTGTTCATCAAGTCGTGACCGTACACCTTCATAACCTTGTGGAACATCTCGATTGTTACATCGTCGATGTGACGTAAGTCGGGGAAAACGGAACGGATGATTTCTTCCATCCAATTCTCGTCGGCAGCACTGAGAGCAGCATGCCAGTGGTAGAGAACAGCGAACTCCACGGATACATGACTGCCAGTTCCGCGCTCGACACGTGTACCACCTTGTTTGATCTCTTTACCGAGATCGAGAGACCATTCTGAGTTGGCTCGTGGGGTGTTCAAGATGGCAGCGACGTAGTCTTTCAATACGACTGAAGCAAAGAAGCCAACGTTGATATTGCGAGTAATCTGGAAGATGTCCTCGTCTTGCCTAACAACGTGTTAGACCCATTTAGGGGGTGGAAGGTGTTTAAGACTTACCATTTTCTGCCCGCTTCGTCTAAACTATCCCACGGCTTATATTTGCCGTCCTCGTTCACTGACAGTAATGATTCCGCAACATGGTTGTGGTTCCTCGAGAACATCAAAAGTACAGCGACTACACCAGGAGGCATCATCATGATGCGCTCCGAGGCGATAGAGTCTGGATATATCAGGCCATTCTTGTATGTTCGCACGCGCGGCTGCTCTTTCTCTGTGTTGCCGTACAAGGTGCTGAGGTCAACATAGCTCGAAGTCTCGTTGATCCAAGGGTCTGTCCTAGAGGTTTGGAAACATTCGTGAATGACGATAGTTGCGAAAGAGAAGAACAGGCGATTGAGGCCAGAAGGATGCTCGCGGAAAGGCCTATCGCGCTTGAGGAGCGCCTCATACACGTCTTCAACGTCGGGCAAGTTTGGTCCTACAAGTAGTTGTCAGTCCCAATTCGCAAGTCTGTCGTACAGGAGGATTACTTACCTTTCGGTTTAGTCGGAGGCACGTTGCGCGCATACGGCGATCCTGCCTTACCCATTTCAGGGTTGTGAGGATTGTTTCCCGAGCCGTCGTGCTTCCGGTATCTTGCTGAAGGTCCAGCATGTGTAGGCGTTGGGTGGGGCAAGTCATTCCAGAGCATGCTAATAAAACCGTCTGAGACTTTTGCGCTGAGACCGCTGTTCAGAGGCAGTCCCTGTAGCATCTGGACTCCCTTCTCGAGAAGAAGATCTTTATCGTCCAAAGGCTCGCCTGATGCCAATGTTGTAATAGCGTCGAGAGCGAATTTGGCATCCTTAACACCGAGACCTCTAATGTCGCTGACAATGCCAGTCTTCTGGTGGTTCTTCAGCCCGCTCGCGGCTTCCGCCGTTCTGCCATCGCTTGCTTGCGTAGGCTTTCTCCTGATCTTTCCGATCAATGTTTGTATCTGACTAGGCATGATGAATAGTTGTGCGAATAACCATGTGGAAAGGAAGGGAATGGGCAGAATATGAATCCCACGACGGTAGGGAAGTCAGAAAGTAAGTTCAATGCAGCTTGCTGTTGATCTTGGAAGGCGCAATGCTCCCCACACGAGAGCTTGGCCATGGCAAGCAGCGACGAGCCAGTCCCATGACGACGATCGCTAGCAGCTTCGGTGTGTTGATCAGCATATGCACTTGGCGAACAGTGTCCTACGGCTTCCAGTGAGGGCGGGTGAACCCATGCATGCACCAAGGCGGAAAGAGTAGCGTCTTGATCTTGATATCGTCAAAGCTTTGATAGCTGCAATTATGTGAGTGTTGATTGGTCATGAGCTACTTCGTGGAGGGTAGCACTAGACGGATGCTGCGCTACCTTCACTGGGAACTGACAGAGGGGTGTTGAGTAAGTCCAAGAGACGATCTGTGGGCAGCGTCGATAGGACCCACAGCGTAGCAGCACCATTGGCCCCATTGGGGATGGAACTAGAGAGGCCCACCTGTGATGATCCATGGATGGTTTTTGTAACATCACGAAGCATGCTCAAAAGAAATGTGTATGCCGCACGGGTACACCTGCCACGTTTCAGGCTTCAGCACCCAGTGATTGTCTGGGGACCCGTCGTGGTATGATTTTGGTAATCTGATGCCAGGCTGGATGTGCACTTTTGCGCAGGTAGCGGTCGACGACGTGATAGACAGAAACGGCGACCTGATCTTGCGACCATTCCAAACAGAGACGTAGACGAAAGCCATAGATGAACTTTCAAGCGATCGGCATCCTGATTGAGCAGCCTTCGGCTGAGTAGTAGAAGAAACCCCTAGCGCTTGCGGGCCCGGAATTGACCGATCCTATTTCCCGGCGGCTGGTCGCGCATTCATCTGCTAGCGAGTGAACAAACGAAATGGAGTTTCAGCTGATGCGGTGGCGGTCAACAACTGGAGCGCGAGCTTGCAAATCTCCGAGCAGGGTGCGGTATCGAGCTAAGTACTAGCATCCGCAGTCTGTGACCTACGGTCTGTCCCGAAGCCGTAAGGTTTACTGTTCGGTTCATCCAAGACGCCGGTGGTGGTTGCGATGAGTGGGAAGTGCGATCGATAGTCGAGAAGACGGGAATCGAGACGGCTCTGCACGGACCATGACCCACAAGTGATCGCTAGCAGGGTAGCGCCAACCACCTCTAAACGACGCGACGTGCTTTTCCAGCTCATATGTCGGCGAGCAGACCTACACCAGCAACTATCCTCTGATCGGCACAGCTGTGTTGAACGCGCACGCTTATGAAACCAATAGAAGTTGACACGATTGTGATTCCCTGCACCGCACTCAGCATTAGCTTGCGGGGCTTCTCTGTCGGAACGCGTATCATTGCGTGCACCGGTTACCTCCAGCCAGGATGGTGGCCGGAAAACGACATTGGCTCAATTGCGGTGAAAGGGTCATCCAGATTTCTTTTCTACGATCAACTACGGTAGAAGACGGGGCAGCATGCGGTGCATCTGTCGTGTCTCCTGTCAGCCAACGCTGCAACATATGTGTTGCTTCCACATCATCTACATAGATACTTGAAGTGGGGGCGTGGAACAGTGCATGGTAGCTAGTTCGTATCAGCCATTCCAAAATCAATGACCTCTGTAGGGCGGACGGCACTTCGAAAAGATCAGCGGCTCCTGATTAGCGGCGGGACTACTCCGAACCCACCACACGCGACATCGACATGTCGATAGGCGAGTGTCTTTGCAAGCTGCATTAGCAATGGCGATCAATATCTTAACATGACTTGATACGTTCGGAAGCTTTGGGAACAGGCCGGAGGGGAGCATGCGTCAGTTGTGTTAGGCCACTGCATCCGATCCCCGCGATGATAGAAATCACTTGGCTACCTAAGGCTTCGCAACTGCTTCGTTCTAACTACGAAGTTGCTACCCTCTCAGAATCCCCTCCCTGCTCGAGTTCCACGTTGTCAGCATGGCGCGTATAAACCCAGAGCAGTCACGTCTCCCTAGTGTTTCACCCCAGCTTCCCGCACAAACACCTAACAACAACCCTATGGATTACGGAGCAGTATCGCGACGTCCGAATCATGTGACCAAGAAATTTGTCCTGTGCTTTGATGGTACAGGTAACAAGTTCTCGGGTACAGATTCGGATAGCAACATCCTGAAGATTTATCGCATGCTCGATCGCAATGGGGACGATCAATTTCATTACTATCAGCCTGGAATCGGCACCTACGTTACGAAAGCCAATGGATCTATGACCCGAACAGGCCGATGGGAGAGGTTTCAGTCGTGGTATGCGAAGGCGAAAGACAGCGCGATAGGTATGTTCGATCGGACTTGGCTGCCAAGCATGAGACCTAATCTAGTATAGGAACTTCATTCGACCAGCACGTTATGGCAGGATATAAGGTTAGTAATTAACTGCCTGAAACAGAGCAGCAGCTCCGGTTGCTCGCTTGAAGGAACAACCATGGCGCATAGCACTGACACGCTTTGGACAGTTCCTGATGAGATACTATACGCCTGGTGATGACATATTCTTCTTTGGATTTTCACGAGGTGCCTACACAGCTCGTTTCCTTGCGGAGATGCTCGATCACGTTGGCCTTCTCTCTGTAAGCGCTTGTTCACCATATATCAAGAAGTTTCTAACATGCAACAGGCTGGAAATGAAGAGATGTGCCAGTTCGCATGGAAGTAAGTACAGCCTGAAGTCATTGTAAAACCCTCACTTACACTTTTGGTCAGAACATTTCAGAAGTGGCAATGTCGACTGCCAGAAGAGAAGGGTAGCAAAAGCCGCAAGTCCGGCGAGAAATCAGAAAAGCTAAAGCTTCTCGAATTCATGTGCGCGTTCAGGGAGACATTCAGCCGCCCTGTCAAACCCATACGCTTTCTTGGTCTTTTTGATACAGTCAACAGCGTGCCTGCATTCGAGAATGCATGGATGCAACGCAGCAGGTTCCCGTATACCGCAAGAAGCAGTGCGAACGTAATACGTCATGCGGTTTCTATCGATGAACGGCGTGCAAAGTTCAGACAAGATCTCATCTCCCAGGAGAAGCCAGACAGGTCAATGCTTTACAAACACCGTCATCACAAGCATCGGCAGCAAATGAAGGATATGATCCACGGTGATCATGAGGATCATGATTATGACGAAAAGGATCATGAGGAACACCAAGAGAGAGGTCGGCGGGACACGTTAGCACCGCCTGAGCGATTCAGAGATCCACATGAGACTTCAGGCGTGCGCAGCCGTAGCGCAGACCGCTCACAACTGGATGGTGTTCATGGCTCTGCTACTCCTTCAATGCGATCGTACGACGCAGCAGGAACTTTCAACTCTCAAGACGAGGATGGTGAACAAGACATTCAAGAAGTCTGGTTTCCAGGGTGTCATGCAGTGAGTGCATTTTACCTGGGATAGACCTTCAAAACTGACAATGCGTAGGACATTGGCGGAGGATGGCCTCTCGGTGACGATGATGCAGCGTTGAGTCACGTAGCGCTGGTGTGGATGGTGCGCGAGGCTCAAAAAGCTGGTCTCGACTTCGACGAAGACAAGTTGGAGGCCCTGAGTTGTTGCCATGAGGAACCTACAACCACCGTTTCGCGAGCCCAAAACAACATACCGATGATTGCGATTGATCCTGCATCACCCTCACCAGTCATTCCACGCAAGAATTCGGATGCGCCGTCCATGGATACAGCAGGCTACACTGACGACGACAACATACTTTCTCATCACCGTGAACACCCGAACACACACTTCCATAAACACCTCCACAGCGCCGCAACCAAAGGCCGTATTCATGATGTTCTCCAGTTCAATAATGGCGCCAACCGTATGGGCGTCGTCTCGTGGAACATAATGGAGTATCTACCCTTTCGACGTATGGATCTACAAGAAGACGGAACCTGGAAAGCAATCAGATGGCCTTTGCCTAAAGGCGAGACCCGTGATATACCCGCCGATGCCGTTATCCACAGCAGCGTGATTAAGCGTATGCGCGCAGACCCAACCTACCGTCCTGGCAATCTGATAGTAGGTGGTGGTGGGAGAGGTGTCAGGCACGCACCCAAGGACATGGGTATGGGTCAATGGGTTGTCGCTTGTGACGAAGGCCACCATGTAGGCGAGTGTTTCAAGCGCAGACACCCACCTGAGAGGACAAAGACAGACGAAATGGAGCAGCCTGCGTGTGATGGTGGTATGCAGGTAAGCTTCCTCTGATCGTGAATACCGAGAAGGCAGAACTAATTTTCAGTAGGGAAATTACTTTGCTGGCCGCAAGAAGTCGACTGTCATGTAGACCAAGACACTAGTCCTATGCGCCGCTTCTACCTAGATAGTTCCTGAACACTGCTTCCAATTTACCCCGCTTTTAATCTGGACGTCTTGAAGCCGGTGCTCTTCGCTTTCGATGGTGTCATATAGTGAAGTGTGTTATTGAAATTATAGTGACGTGCATGCCGTACGGCCTCGATACATGATCATTTATATCGTCTTTTCAAATCTTCACTCATCTACCTAACATCTTCTTCAAGGAATCTTGTGCTCAAGCCTTCTGCGCATCGTGACCCCAGTTCTTCAAACTCTTATAGCTCTTACTATCGGTGTCTTTCTTCGCCTTCTCTTCTTGCGCAAGATGCCTCTTGCAATATGCTACTACCTTGCGCATGTGATCGATGTCTTCCTGGTCGTATTTACTAGCTTCTTTCTTTGGATTCTTCTGCAAGATGGCAACAATTTTACGGCCTGAATCATGACCGATTGTTTCGCCGGAGCCGTTATCCTTGGACCTGTAGGCGCCTTAGAGACTGTGTATGCCATGCAATTCGCAATGTCAGCATTGCATTAGAAGGAGAGTTTACCAGCCGGCTCCCTCGGACTCTTCGCTGCCGAGCCAGTCTTGTAGCTCGTCTGCTGACATGTTGACAAGCTCGTTGAATTCCCTCGGGGCGCCGTAAGCACTTGGCCTCGCCTCAGTTCACACAAGCTACTCACTCAATTACGGTTTCATTGTCCTTGACCATCTTGCTATGTATTTAGGAATCGTGATAGGTAGTTCGAAATGAGTATTGTCCAGGGTCTTTTTGGCAGAATATGCTGTCGACGTTTCCCAGTTCGATATGCTCAATCCGCTCTTCAGCGTCGCGATGTCATGACATCACGACCACGCCCTAGCGCTACTGATGGCGCCCAGCCCTGGGGCACCAAGAAACGGTCGCACGTGACCTAGCGGAGCGCGTCGCGTATCACAGTTGGCACGAATGTCTCTCACGCAGCCAGACATTGGCGCAGGGATATTGGCGCAGTAAAGGATACGAAGACTGCATCAAGCTGTATCGTCTCGCCGCGTTCTCGATGCAGTCTATACTCCCTTCCGCACCAGAAGCTGGCGACCTCTCGGGTGCGCTAAACTGTATGGAGCGGAAAACTGCGAGAGTCAGGTCTGAAGCAATTTTGACGTTGGACTGTGTCAGCTATAAATCCAGCCGGAGGTCGCTGTCGTGCGAGAAGTTGCTGCAATGTTGGTTTCGTTGTTCCATCTCCAGCTTTCGTCTCCAGCTTTCGTCCCCAGTGCTTACTACTTAGTGAGAAGTTTTCTCCAGTCTCCGCAGCCTCCGCAACCCCTTCTTCTCCTCACCACACGCAAGCTCCCCTCAAAGTTTTCACACCCACTCCGCGATGTGGGAACTACCGAGATTACGGCCTCACTTTCTCGTCCGCTGCGGGTCGGACATGCCAAGTCAATGGAATGTTCTTAGTGGCTTCCTTGAGCCTCATGTGGGCCTCCTGCACCAATCCGAACCAATCTGTCGCCGCAACCTGGCTTACGTTGCATCCAAAACGGGTCCCTCGCTATACCTGACCGGAGGAAGACTGCAAGCGATCGGAGATTGCGAATCAAAACAAGCGCTGCGACAAAGCTTATGCCGGTTCACGCGGCATTTGTTTAAAGAGTCGGAGGGATGGTCGGAGAGAGACTGGTGTTGAGGGTTGCACAGACCTGGATGGGGTCGTACACATCTCCATCATCCCCACTGCCGAGAGAATCTGTCGCATCTTGAAGTGAAGTATCTTCACCGACATGGGCCCGGCCGAGGAATACGCGTCGTTGAGTCGACATCCACAAGTCACGCGACTATCAGTAGGTTCCTGGGGATCGGCTGTGCGGCACAACGGTCCCTGAGGCTCGTCGTTGTATGCCATGCATCTGAATGCGGGGTGGGTGTCAGAGGCGTTCAAATCGCATTAGCAGAACGTCCTGTACAACGCCTACCGTCAGATGAGCATGCAAGAACACGATCCGATCCATGTGAACTCGAGGCTGTGTATCTCTTTGGGGGGACTTCCCGGAACGTCGGGCGGATTTGGCTTGGCCGTCGAATCGCGACCAGCTTCCCCACATACACGCCCCTTGTCCCCCAGCGGCTGCGTCGCATTGACAAGCCCACTACTGCAGTTTCAGACCCCCCGGATGACTTCTGTTTGGCTGTGGAGGAGGACAAGCCAAGCTTGTAAGGCCGCTCGCGCGCAATTTCGCGTGACGGCGTGGCGCGTATGACGTAGAGGCCCCGGAGTCGAAAGCTCGGCGCGATGCTGGGCATTACCGCATAACGGGACACGGGATTGGAATTGGCATTGATACTTAAGAATGGATGTGTACCGGACGAGTAACCCCATCTTGCCTTGAATATCAATCTTCCCGTGGCCAAGTCATCTTACAATCATGGGTTTGGGCAAAGTGTAGGTTTTGATCCGGTTGAAGTACGCATACAATTGTGCTAACTTTTACAGTGCTGTCAAGATACGCGGCGCCGAGTGCGGCATTGAAGCCATCATACTTGGAGTGATTACTTCGATAGGTGGTTTCCTGTTTGGTTATGACACGGTATGTACCATATATGTTCTGTTTCCAACCGTCCAACGGCTTATTCAAGATAGGGTCAAATTTCTGGAATGCTCATCTTTAAGGATTTCATTCAGCGATTCGGACAGGACCAGGGCAATGGCGAGAAGGCTTTCAACCCCACGATTCAATCCTTGCTCGTTTCCCTCATGTCCATCGGTACCCTCATCGGCGCACTTGCTGGTGCCTACACTGCTGATTGGTTCGGTCGTCGACGCAATCTGACCGTTGGTGTGGCCATATTCGTTATTGGCAACATCATCCAGGTCACCGCGATGACCACTTGGGTACACATGACAGTTGGTCGCATTGTCGCAGGTCTTGGTGTCGGTATCCTGTCTATTGGCGTACCAATGTACCAATCTGAAGTATGCCCTCGAGAGATTCGTGGTGCCGTCGTCGCATCTTACCAACTCATGATCACTGTCGGAATTCTCATCTCCAACATCATCAACTACGGAGTCCGCGACAACCCAGGCGAGGATAGCGATGCTGCCTGGAGGATCGTTATCGGCTTGGGAATCGGCTTTTCCATTCCTCTTGGTGTCGGTGTACTTTTCACACCGGAGTCTCCAAGGTGGTTGGCGGGTAAAGGACGATGGGAAGAGGCACGCATGTCAATGGCCCGTCTCCGAGGCCTTGTGCATGACCCCAACCACGAGCTGGTCAACTCGGACTTCAAGGAGATGGAGGATTCCATCAACGAACAACAGAGCGCTGGACAAGGTACCTGGATGGAATGCTTCACTGGCCAGCCATCCGGCATTCCGCTTCTTGCTTACCGAACCCTTCTCGGATGTGCTCTGCAATTTTTCCAGCAGTGGACCGGTGTCAACTACTTTTTCTACTACGGAGCGACCATCTTCCAGTCGGCAGGTATTGACGACCCTCTCCAGGTTCAACTCATTCTTGGCGCTGTCAATGTAGTCATGACCATTCCTGGATTATGGCTCATTGAGCGAGTTGGTCGTCGTGTGCCTCTCGTCGTTGGTGGTCTGTGGCAAGCTGTCTGGCTGCTGATTTTTGCTATCATCGGTGTCGTGCTACCGCCACAGGACAACCCGGCCGCTGGTATTGTTATGATTGTCGCTGCTTGCATGTTCATCGCAAGTTTCGCCTCTACCTGGGGGCCTTTCATTTGGGTTATCATTGGAGAGACGTTCCCACTCCGCACTCGCGCGAAGCAGGCCTCTTTGGCTACTGCTTTCAACTGGCTCGGTAAGCTATACATCTTCAACACATCAAATCTATTCACTAACGCTCCATGTTAGGCAATTTCTTGATCGGTTTCCTTACACCGTACGCTGACGACGGTATCGGCTACGCCTTCGGTTTCGTCTTCTTCGCATGCAACTTCGTTGCGGCGGGTATCGTTTACTTCTTCGTATTCGAGACCAAATCATTGTCTTTGGAGAATGTCGATATCATGTACTCGGACCCAAGCATATCGGCTAGGACCAGTAAGAAGTGGGTCCCAGCTGGATACATCAGCCGTAACGAACGTGACGACACTTATTGGGAGCGTCGTCACAGTGCTGTTGGTGCTACTGGTGCTGCTGCATCGGAGAAGGTCGGCGACAAAGATGTTGATACTTCGCCTGAGAGGGGCATGTCAACGCACCACGAGAGGGTTTAAATATACTCCCATGGTCAAATACAGGATATCTTTACCTAGGCAGTCCAGGTTAGAGATGTTCTCGCACTGCCGCTGTCTTCTAGCGGCTCCTCCATTTTAGCACTGGGCTACATACCGCCAAGAGGCGTACATAATTTAGACTTTATTCAATTCCAACACATTAACAATTCGCTGCCTCTGTGATGTGAGAAGCTCTTTTGCATTCCGGAAAGGTGCCGGCACAGCCACCCCTGCTAATTTTAGCGTGGCGCATGTCACAAACACAAGCGGCAACGCGTCAGCTCCACGTCTTCTCTCCAGCCACTCTCCGCTTTCAAACAACAAGATACAGTGTCCTCGCTCGTTTTACACTTCTGCCGCTCATTATCTAGGATTCTTTTCTGCTCAACTACGAACACTGAAATACCGGAAGATACGAATACGGAGCTATGCCGCCAGCAGTACCACTTCACAACACCAGCAACCTCGCCAAATTAGCGCGTCGGGCCCTGGTCACAGCGGGGCCGGCTGTCGCTTCGCAGGCCTCGCATCACTTCGAGCGCCGCGGATTGAGTGTAAATCATACTCAAGGAGTTACGCTAGGTGTTATTGCTGCATATGTTGTTGTTATTGCGTTGTTGTGGAATTTACCGTATGTGCGATGGGTGTTGTGGCCGTTCAAGGTATGTGCACCGTAGTAGCCCTAGGAGAAGATGGTCTGGAATTGAGATCATCAGTGTGGTTGATGACCGGGTTCCTTGAGCTTGCAAAATCAGCATAACAGGAGACATGGATGGCTGATTGAATCCACAGATGCTAGTCATTGCCTTCCACGAATTCTCCCATGCAATAACGTCTTGTTGTACTGGTGGGCGAGTAGAATCAATCTCTCTTGATCCTCATGAGGGAGGTGTGACACACATGCGCGGCGGCAAGCAATTCATTACTCTCCCTGCTGGCTACTTGGGGTCTTCATTGATCGGCGCTTTACTTACGTTCTGCGGTTTCAACATCGTGGCCTCCAAAGTAGCGAGTATCGTGCTAGGCGTATGTTTCCTACTGACATTGTGGTGGGCGAGAAAAGACTGGTTGACGATTGTGACCATTCTGCTCAGTGTAGGGTTGCTTGTGGCGTTCTGGTTCATCGAACATGGCGAAGCGTTAAGGTTCATGGTCGTGAGTACCCCTTCTCGTCCCTTCGAAAACCGTCGAACTAAAAACTTTCCAGCTCTTTATCGGCGTCATGTCTTCTCTATACAGCGTGTGGGACATCTGTGACGACCTCATCCTCCGCAAGGTTAATTCTTCCGATGCCAGCGTCTTCGCCAAGCGGTACGGCGGTTCATCGCAATGCTGGGGCGTCATCTGGTCACTTGTCTCGTTGATTTTTATGGTTTGCGGAATCCTCGCGGGGTTGGCAGCCTTCAAACAGAGTTTCGAACAGCAAGAGAAGGACAGTCAAGACTTTATTCCTACCGTGCGCATGATGATGCGGGTATGAGACTTGATCTGAGGATATGATATGGTATGGACGGCTCAAAATATGTATTTGGACGGCACCGGGAGATCTGCAAAATTTGGTTGGCGCTGATATACCCTTATATGCGCGTAGTATTGAGCTTTGTATTGCTCAGATCGTTCCACGACAGCGAAATGACATAGTGTTCACCTCTCAGCGGAGAAAAGAACAGGTCCCTATGCGGATCTAGTTGAGTTAAAGAGTCATTCCCGTAGGCATGATGACCACCACTGTTAGACCGAACCACAAGAAAAGCGGGATGCAACTCTAATCGTCACCACATGTCGAATATCCAAATCACCAGCAACTTTAATCAGCAAGGCGTACATCCGCTCGATATCCAACGCAGGTCCTTCCAGGCGTACTTCCCGTCAACTTACTCTCTCTCAAAGAATCCGCCAAACGCGTCCTTCAAAGCCTCCTTCACACTCTCCAACACAACCTTGTCCTCGTCACACTGTCTCTCAACTTGCAGTAAAAGCATGTCGTAGACCGCGCGACCCGTCTCATGGCCCTTCCCAAGCGATTGCAACCTGCTCGTCAACACCCTCCATTCCAACACCTCGTCGTCCTTCGCTTCTTCCAGTTGCTTCTTCGCAAGCTCGTAATCTTCGTCTCGCTTCAATATCGCCTCGCGATAGGTATCAGCGTCCTTGCGAGACTCCTCTAGCTCTTCGTTGGCAATGTCAAGGGCACCTTTGTGGGCACGGAGCTCGGAGGTTTGGTCGCGATATGTGGCTTGAAGAGAAGCGTGGGAGGCGAGAGCGGCGTGGTAACGGTCGGTCAATCTGCAGCATTGAACACAGAGCAACTTGATCTGGTTGCTGCTGTAGGCTGATTTGGCTTTCTCGGCTGCCAGCTCTTGTTTCGTTCTTTGAAGTTCGGCCTTTTGATGGAGAAATTCACGCTGGAGGATAGAGTGTGCATGAAGTTGGCGTTTCTAGCGGAGGTTAATGACCACTCCAAACTTGGGTATACACGTCGCTGTCCATTTATTGTATGTACTCACAGAAGCAATTTCAGTGGTGTGCTTTGTCTTTTTGGATGAGGGTTCTGGGGACGATTCCTCTGCGGGCCGCTTGCTCGTTCTTGGATCTGTGGTCGGTACCATCAGGCCACGGGACTTCAGCAACGCGACTTGTCGTTCGAGCTCGGTCATGTTGACTCGATCGCGGCTTGGTCTCATTGGACAGTGCTGCTAGTAGTTCGTAGAGCAAGGTTGAAGTTGGTGCGAAACAGACTAAGGCACAGAGATGCAAGATATACGTGCGCCAGTTCTTCATCTCTAGGTGACTAACAGTTGATCGTGGGTCACATATCGAGTGGGTAGCTTTGAAAGTGGAAGTGAAATGTGATAGTGGCTTGCTAGGAGATGACTAAAGCCAGGGTGAAGCGTTAATACTTGAGTTCTAGCCAAGATGAAGGTGAAGGTGAAAAGTGCCCAATCGAGAGCGGCCTCGAGTTTCACAGCCCAGAAAAGCTGCCTGATAGAGATGTAGACGCTCTCCTGACTATGAGGCATCTAATGCAGCCCCACTCCCTTCACTCCCTCAAAAAGCGCGTCCTCCCTGACTAATACACTTCGACTCAGGTCCTTCTTTTGCACACTCTGGATACCGCTTAAATGCAAGGTCAGCTCCAGCTCACCCACCAAACTCTTGAGTACATGCTCCACGCCCTTTTCTCCTCCGAGTGCCAGACCATACACGTATGGTCTACCAACTAGCACACAGTCAGCGCCCAGCGCCATTGCTTTCGCAATGTCAGCACCAGATTGAATCCCACTGTCAAAGAAGATTGTCAACTTGTCCCCAACAGCATCAACGATATGTGGCAACACGCCCAACGAGGAATTCCCGCCATCAAGCTGCCTCCCGCCGTGATTACTCACAACAACGCCCTGCACACCAATCTCAACCGCTTTTCTCGCATCGGCCAAGCTCTGAATGCCCTTGAGCACGATTGGCCCATCCCAGTGCCTCTTCAAAAACTCCACATCCTCCCAACTATGGCTCTCCCCGGGGAAGATTGTCCTCATCCATTCTGGCGCCGCAGTGTCCATTTTACTGTCCACATCCACGTCATGCCTCTCCTTGAACTGTTTCCGGAACACAGGATCTGTCATACCGAGCTCCACGCCTGTGCGATCTGCGCGCATAAAGGGGTTGTATCCATTATCCATATCTTCGGGCCGCCAGCCAAGGATATATGTATCTAGCGTTACGAACAGAGCTGTGAAACCGGATTTCTTTGCGCGCTGGAGTAGAGATATAGTAATGTCGTCGTGTTCGCGTGAGGGCCAGTAAAGTTGGTACCAGCGTTGGCCATCGGAGCCGTTGGCTGCGGCGGTATCCTCTATACTCGTGCTACTCGCTGTACTTAGGATGTATGGGATAGCCTCTTTGGCTGCGGCTTTTGCGGCGGCGACTTCGCCTTGGGGGTTGAAGATCTTCAGTACGCCGACTGGCGCCATGGCTATGGGCGCCACCATTTTCTCGCCGAAGATTTCGGTCGTCAGGTCGGGGAAACCAGTGTACTTTACCAGGCGGTTTGGCACAATAGACCATTTCCTGAAGGCATTGCGGTTTTTGTCTGTTGTTTCTCGTACTCCAGCCGATCCGTAGACGTAGCCTTTGGAGTCGGCTGACATGCGGCTACAAGCCAATTCTTCCCATCTATCGGCCTGGAATGTGAGTGGTGGGCGTTCAAAGTCTAACCCGCGTGTGTATGTTTGCATCTCATAGTCAACGGCATCTTGTTCTGGTTTGTGGTTTTGAAATTTGGGATGGTGTTGGGTTGCTGTGGGCTCGGACATGGTGATGTGGTGGGATTCGGGTTGCCCTTAGGATTGAAGTGATGGAACCCGTCAGGTGAGAATGAGTGACGGGAGTACAGACAGAGCTATTCGAGTGGTGACAGACGCTTACTGGAGCATAATGCACGTCACATCATGACAGCTTTACCGGATATTTTCGGAAACAAGGTAGTGCAGGGCCTAATGGCGCATCCCGCACCAGGGCAGTCTTGTGAAGCTTAGGTGTGAGCTATTTGTCGACTATTTAGTGTACCTTAGTGGAGACGCAGGATTGTGTTGTCTGTTGGTGCATGTTGCGTCAATGGGTCTCCAGATGAGGGGGAGCATGACAGTGCAGTGACGTCACGCGCTGTCATGGCAAAGTATGCCCAAGCAGAGGGACATGAGGAAGTGTGTACAAGCAAATGGAGTGGGTGGGGACAGATGTCCGCCTGGTGAATCATTTCTATCCGTCTAATAATGTGCCTCTATACCTCCAATCCATGATGATAGCGTGTGCAAAGCATGCAGCCTCTGCTTCGGAAGAAAAGCGGGCGTCCCAAACTCCATCAATGCAAATATCGATCATCGCAGTATAACAAGCAAGGCTAAATAAAACGTCTAAACAGCGACGCAGCCGCCGTCAATCTTCAAATGTCCACCAGTCATGAACTTGCTGTCTTCGCTGACGAGGAATGCAACGACGCTGGCCACGTCATCTGGGGTGCTGAAGCGGTCGAGCGCAGTCTCCTCCTTGAGCTCTGCCAGCCTCTCCTTGTTCCAGCCGTCCTTGTAGCCCTGTGTTTGGATGATGCTCGTGTGGATGGTGTTGACGCGGATGTTGAGCGGACCAAGCTCTTCAGCGGCGGTAAGGGCGATGCCGCGCAGGGCGAACTTGCTGGCGCTGTACGAGATGAGGTTGGGGAAGCCGCGAAGACCGGCGATGGAGGATCGGATGATGATGGAGCCGCCACCAGAGGTGGTCTGCATGGCTGTAGCAGCGTACTTGACGCCTAGGAATGCTGGGGGGTCAAGAGTCAGCGGAGGGTGACGTTGTCGAAGAGACAGGGGAGTGACATACCAGACTTGGCGTTGATGGTCATGATGCGGTCAAAGTCGTCTTCGGTGACGTCGAAGATGCTCTTGGACTCGCCGCGATGGCAGCAGTTGAGCAGGGCAGCGTCGAGCCTCTCGAAGCGTTGCACCACCTTCTTGGCGCATGCCTCGACGTCGGGCTCCTTGGTCGCGTCGGCGACAATGGTGAGCAGGCGCGACTCGATGGGCGAGCCTGTGGGAATGGCGGCCTTGAGGACGGGCACGGCAGCCTCGAGAGCACCCTGGTCGATGTCGATGAGGGCGACGTTGCAGCCTTCGATAAGCAGGCGGCCAGCAGACTCGACGCCCACCTTGCCGCCTCCGCCCGTGATCATGACGACCTTGCCCTCCAGGCGTTGGATGGGCAGCGGCCGTGTGAGGTTGGTGGATGTGGGCGCGCGCTCCATGCCCGGCCGCGGGGGCTTGTTCAGGTTGAGGGTCGCGATGCTGGCGCCAGGCGTGCGCAGGCTCTCGGTCGTGTTTGCTCGCTGCATGATGGTGGTGGTGGTGGTCAAGTCGGCCGTGGAAGTCGTGATGGTGGGGAGGGAATCTTGTGCCGTCCAGCGGTTGCTTCGTGAGGATGTTGCGAGGGCAGGGCTCGCGGGCACAGGGCCATTTTGCTATTTCTACGTGCCATCATCCCCTCCTCACCGGACCCTTCTTTTCCCTCAAGATGACGTATCGCCGGGATTCCCTAGGCGAAACTTTTTCTGCGTTGATCAAACACCGGATGCGCATCCGTTGAGGCTCTTGCTGGCGGCTGTACCCACTGCCCCGAAAATTTCAGCCAATGTCGCCCCTCGCCGGCATTTGGCCGCACCACCTGCTCCAACTCTGGTGCAATGAGCGGTGGGACGTGTCCACTCCATGTTATCACTTATCGTACCCCGTGTGCACGATTGTGGGTGATGTGGGCAGTACACATGCCGCCGTGTGGTTTTTGACCTGCTTAGGGCGGGGTTGTAATCTAATCGTTTCCACCAGTCGCGCGAATCCAGTCGCGCCCAGCGTGACATCGCCTCAGACCAGCGTCCCCAGGTGTTCGAACAAGGCGGTCAGGCACAGCGCTATTACTGCCAAACGGGCAAGTAGTCCGGCAAGCTATCCATTTGTAACTTCCCAGCCCAGACGAACCGACTTCCCATCTCCAATCGCGTCGTCGTGACCGGGTAACGCGGAAGATCAAGGCAGCAGACAAAGTCTCCTGTGAAGAGCAGGATAAAGGGAACAACGAGTCGGGTGCAAAATCTGGCGCTGGCATAGTGGATCAATAGCCGATGCTACAAAGACACAGAGTCATGAGCCGCATTGAAAAAATGACAGCAAGAGACATCACCGCGGCCGGAATTAAGCATTACCAATTTCAGGCAAGACAGGTCAGCAATGCTTGAGGTTCAGGGTTGACCATCAGCTTTTCATTCAGTCCTCATACAAGGCGTCGCTCTCCTTCACCTCCACCCTGGACAGCACTTTGCATTCACCAGTCCAGAAAGTAGTCGATACCATCCGCGAGCGCTGCCGCGCCTACTGCAGCATGATCACTGAAAGGGTACTCATGTATGCTGATATCCCTCAACGCCGGACTATCCTCCAGCGTGCTGTATAGCTTTTGGCTCAGATCCGTCATCCGCTGCGGTACAAGGATGCTCTGTCTAAAGGCGAACTCCTCATCCGTTTCCGTCCGCCTCTGCACCAGGTTCTGTTCGAGCGCCCCATAGCTTATCTGGAAAGCAGGCTTGGTGGCATTGGAAGTGTTGTTAGCCGAGGGCGAAGTTAGCGGTGCGAGAAAATCCGTGTTGTTGAAGACGTAATCGTTGTTGAAGAAGAGTGCCGGGGAGGCGCTGAGAAATGTATCGAAGAGATCGGGGCGTACTGTGAGAGCGTACAGGACGAAGAGGCCGCCAAAGGAGTGACCGTAGAGCGCATCGCGGTCGAATTCAGCCTTTGGGAAAGCTGTTTCCTGGACCCAGGGGCGGAGAGCAGTGTCGATGAACTCGATGAACTCATTGGCATTGGACTGCACGCCAGGCACTGTTGGCAATGGGCAGCCGTCGCAGACAGGAGGCTGGAAGTCGTAGCTTCGCTGGGTGCTGTAAGGCGAATCTTCAATGGTTTCCGGGTAGCCTATGCTGACGACGATACAGTCGGGCATGTTGAACTCAACTGGACGGCGGCGACGGAAAGCTTCCGTGGCAGTCATGCCGAGTGCATTGCCATCGAGGACATACCTAGTAGTGGTGTTAGTACTTCTTTTCTCATGTTGCTACTGTAGTCCATCATGGGCTCTTACATCGTCTCCACAGTCGAGCTCTCCTCCTGCGATGTCCAGTTCAACGGCCATGCGACTTGAATCTGATATTCCCAAGACCCGTTGGTCGCACTCCAGAACCCTAGGTTAGGCAAAACATTGGTAGGGAATTCGGTGACGAGGGGCGCAAACTGCCAAGCACCAACTGAACTCATGATGATGGTGGTGATGAAGACGGACCGGTTTGTTCAGATGCAGGTACCAGGGGATCAGGCTACCTATCGACTGGAATGCTTTTGGCTTTTGTACCTGATGGCCACCAGATTACTCGTCCCAGAAAATACAGACCCGAGGGGCGGGGAGCAAGCCCGTATCCTGTGCAGATACCACGCCGCAATCGCAAGGGCCCCGCAGTAACTTTGCTCTGGTAGGTTAGCATAGACGCGGCATGGGATTCTAGTCCCGGTACTTACAGTTGGACATCCCGGCCTTATTGAACAATATATACATTGCCAAGACGGGGGATCATCCTTGATGATTCCGGTCTCTGTTCGCCTCTGATATGTTATAGAGAAACTGGAGTATCTTACAAGACGATGTCAACGGAAGAAATCTCTCTTGTGCTGAAGAGTCCAGGCTGCGTAATCGCGAATTAGTGCGATGAGACTGCGAGTCAAGCAGCTATCCAAGTGGATGAGGCGGGTCAGAAGGATTCACTATCTATGTTCTGGCTCTTGGAAACCGAGGACTGTACATGTGCTGCACCGACGAGCCTCAATCCTCCTCGACGGAACTATCGAACGCATGCAAGCCTTCATGCAGACTGTGCGCCACTGAAATCTCGATCGTCGTGCCTGATGCGAACGGCATATTCAGGAACAATTGGTCAAGATCGGTTACAGAAGAATTTGACGCTAGTTCATGCGTCTAATCACATCGTAGTTGTGGAAATGGCATGATTAGATTCACGATACACACTGCTGTAGTTCGGAAGGATGGCGCCGGATGAGCTGGGATTGCTATAGCCACGTGCTCGTCTCCACCATGTCACACCCGCCCACCTTCGCAATTACCTCGGTAGCCCAATCACAGATGACTGCGATATCATTTCCAGGGAACAGCAGCTGCGATAGGATATCTTCCGTGTCATTTCTTACGGAGAGAAGTCGGTTGGCGCCGCGCTGTGGGCTTACGACAAAAGTTTGTTAGTTGGCGTCAGCGCATCGGGCCGTAACCATAAACGTCAACCCAGCCCGACCGCAACCAGATCCTGGGGACCCAAGTGCCGGGACAACAACCTCTTCGGACGCAAACTCAGTGCTGGGTTCAACGGCGAGTCGTCTGATATTTAATCCGTAGTATTCTGGAACACCAAGATGCAGCCATCCGAATCAAGGTACAGATGCAGACAGTGACAGTCGAGGCGAAGCGATGGTAAACGAGATGAAAATATTCAAGGATGTGTTTCAAGGTACTACTTATTCAGCGATGTGCGCCTAGCTCCGTCTTTCTAGAAGGCGCCTCGCCCGGGCAGAGGGTCGTTCTTCGCGGGACACGACGCGTCATAGATTTTGGGGTTGACAAACTTGGGCGTCGCGTCGTTGTTGTAGGCCAGCTCGACGAGTGTGGCATTGCCTGTGCGTATGTTAGCAAAGAAGTAGTTGTACCCAGAGAACAAATGACTCTTACCTGAGTTGTACAAAGGCCATCCATATTCAGTCAATCCTTTTTGTGAGTCCCGGGCAAAAGCACCCCAGGCACCCTGGATATATTTCGTGTACTGGTTCTCGGCAGGAGAATTGGGTAGACCAGAGATGTCCTGAACAGTGCCGAAGACCAAGCCAAGATCGGAGCCATGGTATGCAGCGCTTCCTTGGGAACCAAGACCTGCGCTGCCGTTGTAGAGGCGAAGGTTATCCCAATCACCGTGGTATCTGTATCGCCAGGTAGGCACATCATACTGAGCCCGGTATGCAGCGGACAGAGAGGTTGGACACGTGAAACCGCGCTGAGTGAACAGATCCCATTGTGCATTGGTAAAGTTCAGCTTGGCCGCCCACCCAGAGATGCGATACCAGCCATCTTCATGGTCGGCGTTACCAACCAAGAGTGGAATCTTGGCAAAACAGCCATCGGAAGAGAGTTGTTGGTAATCTTCAAAGACCGTAATGTTGTCCACAGTCGGGTGGAAAGTTGCTTGAGTCAAAGCCACACTTGGGAGACCAGGAACCTTTGCGGAGGCAGCCAGAAGAGCAGACATGTTTGCAGAGCGCACGCAAGACACAACTGCTGCAGCGTCATCTGCAGCGCCGCCACAGCCGATGGTCTGGGACACATTGTACCAGATGGACTGCGAGTACTCGACAGTGTTGGGGACGAAGCTCAGGGAGGTTCCAGACATGGGGATGAGGCCAGAAACGATCGGGTCATTCTTCCAGGCGTAGGCCCAGTAGTCGACGGCAGCACCGCCTGCGCTTTGTCCGAAGATGACAATACGCGATGGGTCGCCTCCGAAACCAGCGATGTTATCGCGCACCCATTCGACAGCGGTACGGTGATCGCGCAGCGCGGCGTTCTTCTCCACACCAGGGGCGCCAGCGAAGCCGAAGATACCTAATCGGTAGCTGGGATTGTCAGTAAACGCATGGATAAAGATGGAGTGAACCCTACTTGAATGTCACAACGACCACATCCTCAGCGTCAGCTAGGTATTGGCCGTTGTAGAAGGGAGAGTGAGGACCAGGAATCTGGAAACCTGGAATGGTCGTTAGGGATATTCTGGCGAATCAAAGGAACAACGTACGTCCTCCGTGAAGAAACACTAGCACTGGCTTCTTCGCGTCCGCATCACCAGCACTTGCCGTCCAGACATTGAGCTTCAGACAATCCTCAGATACAGAGTTGTTGTTCTGGGCTGCAAAGTTCTTCCACACACGCAGACCGGATGGCTGTGTGAAGTTGGGGAAGGCGGACACTGGCGGCTTGACAGCAGGGCAGTCACTAAAGAGTCGTTAGAAGTATCCTCTATGTCTTGTGTTCCTTACGTACGGAGACTATGATTTGTTAGCGATTGTACTCCATGTTGGCGATATTGCGATTACTAACCCACTCAGATGCCTCGAAGACAGTTCCTGCTGGCGCATCGTACTTCTTCGGCGCAGCAAATCTCAACTCGCCGACTGGCGCCTCTGCATATCGGATACCCAGAAACTCGGTCACATGTGTCTTGTTAGACGATGGGTGACCAATCAAGGTACCACTCGATGTCTCAACATTGGAGCCATTCTTCGGCGCTGCAACAGCCGAACCGAATAGCGAGGCTACAGCTGCAGCAGTAAGGAGGAGGTGCTGCATAATTTCAACTCGAAACAACAACAACCTTGCGCTTTAGGGAATAAATTCCAATGCCAGGCGGGCGACCAGCTGACTTTAATGGAGCGAAATTCAAATCGCGGCTCGGCCTGGCAAGCAATTGGCTCCGCGTTCCTGCGTTGCCGTCGACGCCAACCGTGTTCCATAGGGGCAAAATACACTACAACCAGATAAAGCTCCGAGGCAATTGGAAATGTAGCAAACAGCTCCATATTGAGCGCGCGCGGCGTTACACCGGCGCGAAAAGCTTCGACGACGTTTAAGACAGGACGGGTGGCTTCATCTCGCACGGCTGCATCCTTTGACATCTCAAGTTACGCTAGTCCTGATGCGCTGCCGCTCCTTCCCGGTCGCGTGGAACCTTTCGATCTGGCAAACGCCAACATCACCACAACATGTAGCATTCGAATACCTGGGACTGTGACGTCTTCTAATCCGCCACGGCTTTTGCGTGTTCTTACCGAACTTGAACACAGTGGACATGGACAACAAACGCGGTCTGCTTACATCCGGCAGATGTCCGGCTACCGCTGATCTCCATTTGTGATGTCACCCACCCATACCTGTTCAGTACATTACACCGAGGCGATTGGAAGTTTGCCCTGCGTTCACGGCAAACGCCTGGACTCTAGCAAGGAAGAGCTTGCATGCGCACAGAGACCAAGAGATCGGCAGATGTAGTCCCCGAAGATTGGTATACCAGATCCAATCGTATCGGAATGAAACGACGAGAAATTCGCCGTCACTGCATTCCCGTAATGCCCCCACGAAGGAGTTGCCAGCCGCTCCACAGCCCTCACCCTGCGCTACCGTATCTCCAGGGACGGGTACCTGGAAAGCCAAATGCTAGACGAGGCCCATAATACTATCCGTTCCCGCTGTTCATGGATGTTCCATAGGATTTACCTTCCAGAACTCGAGCACCCTCAAGCGACATGACTTTCAACGTCGGCCTTGGAACTGAAGGCTCAGTTGAGCGCGGATGGGGACTTTGGCTCACCAGTGTCCTATCTGTTATTATCGCCGGTCTTTTCGTCAGCGCACGTCTAGCGCAGCGATTCATCAAGAGTAGCGGCCTGGGAATGGACGACTACATGATCATCGCCGCCTTACTTTCATCAGTTTTACTCTCTGTAACAGAGTGTCAAGGTCAGTGGGTCGGCACAAGTTTGGGAAATGGGTATTAACTTTGATCAGCTGTGGTATATGGCTACGGGAGACATTGGAAAGATCTACCTGCCGACTCCCGCGTTATTGCTCGCAAATGGTTCTATGGAGCGAATAGTGAGTTGACATCCATCAAATGCACACATCATCCCAAAAGCATGCGGATCGCTCGGTTTTTCCGGTTTCTGAGATGCTGCGGGGAGGCACTTATTGGAAATGGTGTGAATTTTGACTATGAATCTCACTGACTGTAGCAGTTGTTTACAAAGTCGTTCTCATGTTCAACAAGATCTCTGTGGTTTGCCTGTACTACCGAATCTTCGCCATCACCACAAAGTCTTTCCGTATTGCCTGTCATATCATGAGTAAGTGGCTCGTTTCGGACTACAGATCATTGACTGACTCTACTGAAGACGCTTGGGTCATCATGACCGGTTTTGCTTTTACTATCGCAACGGTTTTCCAATGTACGCCAATCGCCGCATTCTGGGACAAAACCATATCTGGAGCCAGATGTTTCAAGAATGAACCCTGGTGGATTTCCTATGCCACTGTTCAAATTACAACCGACTTCATGCTCCTTGCAATGCCTTTTCGAAGAATCCTAGGACTCTCCATGGGACGAGCCGAGAAGTTGGGTGTGGCACTTGTTTTCGGTACGGGTGGCTTGTAGGTATCTGAGCCTCCATTTAAAGCACCTTGCTGACTTCTCAGTGTCACTTTTGCGTCTATCTATCGTGCAACTACAATCGCCAGGTCCGCAAACGATCCCGATCCGACCTGGGGCCCTGTTCCTGCTACAATATGGTCAGTGATAGAAGCCAACGCTGGTATCATATGTGCCTGTCTCCCCATGCTCCGCGCTCCATTCGTCCGCCTCTTTGGACCACTTTTTGGTTCGGTAGCCACCAAGGCCACCTCGAAGCGGCGGTCGTACCCCATGGACTGGAAGAGCAACCACGGGCCAGCTGGCACTGGAAATAAGAGTAAGGTATCTGGTAAAAGTGCATCTGAGCGCGAAAGCGAAGATGATGCATTGCCACCAAGTAGACCGAGTGAGCTCGGCCGCCGGGGCAGTGGCATCTTTGTCACGAACGAGTTCAGTATTGAGCGCAACGAGTTACAAAAGCAAGAGACAGAGACACGGTCGTGCGAACAAGATGGCGACACTAACACTGCGCTGAGTGTGAACGAGGACAGGCCAGGTGGCAAGAGTCCCTTCTACCACGTCTAAGCAAAAGGACCATATTGCTTCTTCTCGTCCCAGTGCTGTAACATTTCAGCACTAGCTCTGCATGATAAAATATGCAGATTGCCGTCTAGCAGACAAGCTACACCTCTCGCCGACATGCGTATCACGATCTTCAGCGTTTCCATCGGAAGGCGCCTCTCTAGTGTTCTTTCGGTCCTATACCGCATAGCCGCTAGCGAACGAGACGGCCCAATTTGCAGAGGCCAAACCGCCAGCCGCTTGTGTTCTGTCTACATATCGACAGTACGTTCACATACAGCATTGTTCTAGTCGAACAAAACGCAGGTGCTGCGTTGAACTCATCATCTTCCATGCCGATGCTGCGCCGTTGCGAAAAACGCTTTGAACTAGGCGACGCTACGCACGCATACGCAGGTACGGATGGACGCTGAGCGACGTAATCATGGATACTACCGTCCGGGCCGCTTAGTTTGCGTGTCATGCCTTATGGACGATGCATTGCGCTTTAGAACCTATGATGGTCTATCGTCTGTGTCAAACTGCCGCAAGGGGCGTGAGCTTGAAATTCGACTAGAGCAGAGTGCGCCAGGTCACAAGGTATCGTGCACGATACGTGCGAGCAGCGAACGGTTCCAGTAATGCGACGGTCTCTTGTTCAGGACCTTTCAACGAAGGCCGCGAGCCCTGTATTCCGGGTGCAGTACGACGCGACGCATACTGGGGCCCAAATCATTCCTAAATCATCGAGTAATCTTTATCGCGTCTTTTCTGTTGTGAGAAAATCTAGATAAGTACCCGAGGTGACTACACAATCTAGATCGCGAGCTATGCAGCGAAAGACGGTGAAAATTTTGGCAGCCAAATTTGCGGTCGCACGTTCATTCCCAACAAAGTGACAGGCCGAGCAGTGAGGCATTTGTCTGACCTGGCGTTGGACACGTGTGGCGTCGAAAACAGATGGAATCTGCAGGAAAAGGCGTGGCATACATTGTTGCAGTGCTTGGTTGCGGATACTGGCCTATTTTCACGAATGAAGATGGTGCTAGGAAAGCCAAGTGAGGATAAACGGCTTGCCGATCCTTGCCCCGCTTCCTTTGTGCACGCGGCTGCGCCACAGCTGGATATTGGTCTCTCCCCTCAGACGTCATGCGCACATGCAATGAATATCGACTTGACCTGATCCGTGATGCATCCTGATTTTCCTTCAGCTGGCGCACAAGCTTCTGCAGCGCGACACCCTCATCCGCTCTACCATCGGTACCTTGTTAGCTGGACATCGAAACCTACCCCGCCAACATGACGACGAAAAGTACGACCGACTTCGTCGAATCAACTGACCCAGCCGGAGGGAAGTCCAAGGCCCAGATCCTCACCGACGTCTTCTCTCTCGCGACCCAATTCAGCACCTGTGTTGAGGCTTTCAACCTCATCCATCCCTCAAAAGATCAGGACCATGCGCAAAAGGTTGTGCTTGCGAAACTTGGCCTACAGCAGGGCAGGTTGCTGATCTTTGGCGATGCCGTGGGTATAACTGCGCCACCTGCGACAATTGCACGACACATGATACCCAGCCATCCTGGCATCACAAATCCAGATCCACATGTGCCTGTACACTTTGGCGTCAGAGATTCGAGGCTTGACGAGGAGGTCATCAATGCGAAAGTCCGCAGGGCGCTCCATGAGATTGCGGGACGCCCAAGTAGCATGTCGCGAGACGAACTGATGAATGTTTACGGCTTGAAGAGTCCAAAGACTTTCTCGCGCCTCGAATATCCAGCACTAGACACGAACCGATTAGAAGGCTTCCGCGAGAAGTACACCCTGCTGAAGGATCTCCTAAATCAGACAGGTGCGCGAGCCAGTCTAAAGCGCAACCTCAGCATGACGACCTCCCATTGGACGGTCAAGGACACCACACGCTTCAGCGAGTACGTCAAAGTTGTACGCACCGAAGTCGATGCTCTCATCGATCTCATGGGCGTGAAAGAGCAGGTTGACCGTGGAATTCGTTCCGATCTCAAGAGCATGGGGTGGCACCCAGACCTGACAGGTCCAGCAGTGCGACAGGATTGGGAGAAACTGCGTTTGATTCGCGAAGCCTGTGTAGTCGACTATCCAGAGTACATTGAAGTCATCGACAAAGCCATGCAGTACATCAGCGAAGAAGTCAAAGAATCAAATCTTGCTCGAAATCGCGCTGTGTTAGGCCTCTCAGAACCTAACATGGACGCAGCAGGTGCGCGCCGGAAGTCAGACTACGACATCCGCTCAGCGCCTGCGCCTGCGCCCGTGCCTACACCCACCGCCGGATCCAAACCTTCCAAACCGGAAGCAAAATCTCATATCCAACTTGCCGCTGAACGCGCCCTAAATCCAAATGCAGGCAAAGAAAAGCGCCCAGGCTGGCTCTCGGCCTTCAAATTCAAGTCCTGGTCCAAGAGCAGCAAAACTGCACATGAGAAGCAGCGCTCAAACAGTGTTCCACACACACCAACTGTAGACCCCCAACGCTCCCTCTCCGCAGGCGAAGCACCAAACCAAACCTCAGAAGATTCCAACACTCTCCAGGCCGTGCGGTCCAAGTCGCTCAGCGCAATACCCAGCGATAGCACGCCACAGCCCCCACCATCAAATCTCGACTCTCGCGTCCGCAAGCTCAGCCTTGACCACGGAGACATGGCGAATATTCCTCCCATCCAAGAAAACGGTGGTGAAGTAACTAGTTTCCCTGAAAGAAATGGACTGCCCGATTTCGATGCCGATATGGATAAGAACGCACTAGTGCAGGTTGATACAGCGAAGAGCGAGGGAAGCAAAGATGGGTTGGAGAATATCAAGACGGCAAATAGTTATATCGATCGGCATGATATGTATCCTGCTGTGGGACGAATTGAGACAAAGGACATCAGGAACTTTGCGCATGCGCCGGGATTATAAGGCTGTTTAGTGGGGGTGTTTAGATTGTCTAGCGACTTCAAAGGATAGTTGTGAATTCGAATAGCATAGGTACGCCCACAGGAGAGGGTATTAATATAGTTGTGTTGTAATTTTGTAGCCATTTCGAGGTCAATCTGTATATACTCATTGCGTTTGCAAAGCATGGAGCCTGAGGTATTTGGTTAGTTTTGTGGTTACCACAGTTTCACGATGGGTTGCTTGATATGTCAAAGCTCACTGAGTATCTTCAGAATGTCCAACGAATCCTAAGGTCATGAGCCATTTTGTTATACCTGTTCTACCAAATATGTCCCCTCCATACCCGCATGTGCGATTCGGGACTTGATGTGCACAAAGTTTATTTCGCTGTATTTGGCTGATCATCCTTAAGGACGACGTGATCCCATTGGAAATCCGGAAGCATTCTCAAAGATGCTACAATTTAGTAAACACTCTAATCTCTACGCACTTCTATTTATGCTTTTCGCCATTGCTCAGTTTTCTCATACTCACGGTGAAGGTGACTTCGTGCCTAAATCCTCACCTTCACCTCGAGGTTGGGCCCACCTTGCGATATCCTCTGGCCCACGTCGTCTTTACCGTCCTCTCACACCACCGTCAACTCATTTACCAAAACTCAAGGTAACGACTTTCAAGATTTGTTCTAACGCGATCGCTCTAATTCAGTTTAGATAATTGGGTTTCGGTACGCACCCGCGCAGTTGCAGTTGTTTGCCTCCTACGCCCAGTCGGGTCGCGACAGCAACAACAACAGTACCAAGCCACACCATCGAACGAAGTTTTCCCAGCCAGAGCTACGCTTTAGATACCACTGGCGATTACGACTATGCCGCCCAAGGGACTCTACCGAATCCCAAAACATCATGTCGTTGGCCAAGGCACCTCAATGAAGCGTCAATCTTTCAACAGCATGGACTTCAAAGAGGCGGAGAAGCCGGCGCCCGTTACGACGAACGACAGCACGACAGACGATCTTGTCAACAATGAAAGGGCTCAGCGAAAGCGCGAGAAGCGTGAGAGGAAAGAAGCCAGGAAACTGAAGAAGGAAGCCAAGGCAGCTATGGCTGCTGCGGAAACAGGAAAGCTGAAAGAGAAGCAGAACACCCCGCCAATCGACGCGACACCCGCCGCCACACCCGTCAAGAATGGCAGGTACGGTCCACGTGGTCCTTATAAGAAGAGAGAGAAAGGCCCGGACGGAACTCCAGTTTCTGCTGCGAAGAAGCGGAAGAGAGAGACCGAGGTGCCTGTTGACAGTCCAGCTGTCACTGGCAAAGGTCTCGCTGACGCCGACAATTGGCTCGGCCCCAACTTTAAGAAGAACATGGAAGACAATAAGAAGTCCCTTGCTCGCCTCGCCTCTATCTTCGACCAGCGGATCAATGAGAACGCTAAACTTACTGAGTCGCCCAGAAATAAGCCAGGAAGACCAGTGGGTTCGGGCAAGAAGACCGTTGCTAAGACTATTGAGACTGAGATACCGAAGGCCAGCGATACTACGAAGAAGGCCATCAAGTCTGACGAGATCAAGCCCAAGGCCAAGAGGCAGAAGCTGGAGAAAACACCTGTGGCTTCCAACGAGGAAAATGTGTCCAAGGTCAGCAAGACACCAATACCAGTTCCGTCGGTCGCATCAGCCCTGCCTACCGAGCCGAAGAGCACACCAGTTCCACTTCCTCAGAAGTCTCTTGGTGCTTTGACGCGCAGTGTGAGCGAGTCACCGATAAAGAAGAACAAGATAGACCTTCGAGAGTCTGAAGTCCTTGTCAGCGAGACCCCTCTCTCACAAATGAGCCGTACACCTGCAACCACTCCTCGCGTACAAGCAATCCCGTTTAGTCTCAGACCCGCAGTTACCACGTCCAAGGAAACCAGCAAAGCTCCTGGCACCCTTGAGTCTTCTCCCGAAATTCCCCTCATGATTTACACCAAATCCCCAGAGGCCCGAAAGCGCATTGTTGGCAGCCAAGGTTCCGTGAACCCGCTCACCAATAGTCAGGTCGACAGTCTTACCACTGCGAACCTCATGCGGTTCAAAGAACCTCTCAGAGACACTCCGAAGCCGCGTCCTCGAGGCCGTCGTTCCGTTAGCGAGGCACCTAGCACTTCTTCTAGCAGCTCCTCCACCACATCAAGGACCATTCGCGACATGTTAATGCGTCCAAATAAACCATACACACGTCCCAGCAACGAGATCTCTCCCTTCAACAACAAGAAGAAGCACATTGAAAGGCATGACGAAGCCAATCTTGCCACTTTCTCTAGCACATTCACGGCTTCCCGCCGAACCGTCAATTTTACCGATGAGGCAGCATACCTTGACGAGTACGACGAGTGGCTCTCCGACAGCGAAGCAGCAGGTACCCTCCCTTGCTTGAAACAAGCCTCAGGATGCACGGCCAAATCCGAGCAACTGCTCCAGCTCCAACGTTCGGACGACACCTCAGCATTCAAAGTGATCATCACAAATGAAACCGAAACTGAGAATACGGCGTCTGACATTGCGCGCGTTAAAGCCGCGTCCACCTTCCTGCGCTACAGCATCCTGACACGCATCCCCATACCGCTGGGCTCCATCGAAGGAACGTTTAAGCTCTACTGCCCCAAGTACACCACTACCCATGTCGACAAGTACGGGTTCGGTCAACGCACTTTGAACATCACCTCCATCGCCGGTCTAAATCCCATGTCGGGAGCCTATACAGCGCGTCTCTCTATTCCACCTCGCTCCATGCCGTACCCGATCCAAGCGTTCGAAGCCCCACCCCACGCTTCGTTCCGCACCATCACGCTCAAGACAGTTGCTGAGCGGTATAGAATGGACGTCATGTTCTTGGGTAATGGTTACTTGAAGCTGAGAGTTGATTTGCATCTGATTCTCAATGGCAAGTCGGCTGGAGAGATGAAGGCGGGAAAGGGAAAGAGCAAGGAGGGGAAGACAAAGGCCGGAGTGGGCATCTGGGAGTTTTTGGGAGTGAATGAGAAGGCGGTTGTCTGGGAACCGACGGTTGATGAGTTGGAAAAGGAGGGAAGGAAGTTGGTTGCCAAGTATGAAGGTCGTTAATGTGGAAGTATGGAGTCGTGAAGTGGTTGGCGTGAGTTCATGGTTGGTCGGTGTAGGAAATGAGAAAGGTTATCTGGAATGTGGGCTACCGGCGGGCAGAGGTAGAGTCGGCGAGATGTTTGCATTGATGGGACCTCGGGTATGGCTTGGGCTTGCCTGGCGGAATCTATTCAAGTTTGACTAGAGCTTCGCAGATGTTGCCTAGGTTTGTCACGTTACCATCGCATCCATGTGGATACTGAGTGTCGCCTCGGTGCCCTCATATACTAGTCTTGTTAGTTTACGACTGGATACAGTAAATAGGCGAGATGATTTGCCACGGAGATTGGAGAGCCGCATCCGTGTTCCGATAACGGTCTGAACATCGCCAGTTTACCCCAGCTCTTGCACCTACAACACTCTCGAAATACATGCAGTACCCACATATACTCATTCGGCTGTGGCGTGACTGTTGCTCTATTCATGTTGTTTACATCTACATCTACCACTTGTCTTTGAACAAAGCAAAAACTCCTAATCTCATGCAAAAGGTATCAAAACACTCCTCTCCTCGCTGCTTCTTTGACTTCTTGCTGTCCCACCTCTTGCTTCTATATGCAAAGTGATCATGATATGCGTTCTTTGACTAGATCGGATCGGAGATGTGGGCGTCCGTCAGCGCGTTTCAGCGAGCGAGAGGGAGAAGAAGAGGAAGAGAACATCTAGTCCTTCTTCGCCCTGCCGTTCTGTTGTTCAGCGAGCTCCAACTTCTCGTTACCCTTTTGGATGAAGAATTTGCGTTCGAGGAACTTGAGGCCCTCGTCAATGATGCTGAAAACATGTTAGCGATTGCTCATTCTGTAGCCTTTGGCACAAGGCGTGAAATGTGACTTACATGATTGGCGCGCTGATCGCCATGACCGCTTTCCACTCGTTGCCGTCCAGCGGGATGACGCTGAACAGCCCTTGCAAGAATGGGACGTAGAGAAGTGCAAAGTGCAAAGCCATGCTCAAACAAATGGCATAAACAAGGATCATGTTCTCCCAAAGCGGTAATGTAAGCAGACTCTCTGAGCTGCTCAATGCGTTCATGGCATTGAGCATCTCGATGACGACCAAAATGCTCAGACTAACAGTAGAGGCAGCTTGGGCAGACGAGTTGCTGAACATCTCACAACCAATCTCAGGGAACTGGGTCGAGCAGCGGTGGAAGTGGCGGAGCTGGTAGAAGGAGATCTGGGGCCCATCGCTATTGAACATGAACCACCACGCGTAGCCACCGACAGTCGCAGCGCCGACGTAGGTACCAATAACCATGTAGCGGAAGAACAACCAGCCACTGATGAGAGGCTCGTCGCGCTTGCGGGGTTGGCGCTTCATTACATCATGGTCTGGAGGGTTGAAAGAGAGAGCGGTAGCGGGGAGACCATCGGTGACGAGATTGACCCAGAGGAGTTGAACAGGGATCAGAGCCTCAGGCATACCCATAGCGGCAGTCAGGAAGATAGAGACGACTTCTCCGATGTTGGAAGAGATGAGGTAGCGGATGAACTGTTGAGTGTTGTTGTAGATGGAACGACCTTCTTCAACGGCACCTTCGATGGTGGCAAAGTTGTCGTCTACAAGCACCATGTCCGCGGCGAGCTTGGCTACATCGGTTCCGGACCCCATAGCAACACCAATATCAGCTTTCTTGAGAGCAGGCGCGTCGTTGACACCGTCACCAGTCATAGCAACAACCTCACCGGCTTGTTGGAGAAGGTCGACGAGTTTGGATTTGTGTGTTGGCTCAGTGCGGGAGAAGAGGCTGGCGTGCTTGGCGGCTTCCATCTTCTCGGACTCGGAAAGGTCGTCGAATTGGCGACCTGTGAAAGACTTGCCAGTGAGATCTTCATTGGGGCCAAAGACACCGATTTGACGGCAGATGGACTCGGCAGTGTTCTGATTGTCTCCAGTGATGACTACAACACGGATACCAGCGGAGCGGCACTTGGCGATTGAGTCGCGGACTTCAGGGCGGGGAGGGTCCAACATGCCGACGAGACCGATGAGAGTCATCTTCTGCTCCAGCTGGGTGTATTCCTTGGTAGTCTTAGCCTTTGCCAGAAGTGGGTTCGATTCAATGTCTTCAACAGACGCTACAGCAATGACACGAAGACCACGGTTGCCGTACTCGACAATTTCCTTGTTGATAAGGGTAGAAAGTTGCTTGCTCATGGGCATCTTCTTTCCGTTCTTGCCGACAATGACATTGGTGCAACGATCAAGAATCGATTCCGGGGCGCCCTTGACGAGTAGTTTCTGCGAGTTACCATTCTTGACTAGAACAGACATGCTCTTACGGTCGCGAGAGAACTCATAGGTGGCTAGGCGGGGGTAGTGGCTTTCGTAGTGCTTGGTAGAGAAATCGAGAAGTCCTTCTGGCGAAGTGCTGGCGCGGGTCGCGTTATGGGCGATATCTGGAGTGCCAACCTTCTCAACTAAGACGCGGAGAGCACCCTCGGTAGGCTCACCGACAAGGTTGTAAGTACCATTCTTGGAGTCGTAGGCAAGGGCTGCGTCGTTGCAAAGTGCGGTAACTTCACAAATCTGGCGAACGGTGTCGGATTGAGCAGCAAGGTTCTCAAGGGGTTTGCCACGGAGGGAGACCTGACCCTCAGGGGCGAAGCTGGTGCCTTCAATATCAAATTCTTCGAGGCCACTACCTTGTTCGTTGAGGAAGACCATCTTGTTGACGCTCATCTGGTTGGTGGTAAGAGTACCTGTCTTGTCGGAGCAAATGACGCTGCAGCTACCAAGTGTCTCGACAGAAGGCAGGCTTCGCACAACGGCGTTTCTTGCAGCCATCTTGCGCGTTCCCAGAGCCAAGCAAGTTGTGATGACGACGGCCAGACCTTCGGGAATAGCAGCGACACCGAGAGAAACGGCAATCTTAAGATAGTAGATGGCGCCTTTGGTGAAGCTGCCGTGCGAAGGGTCGTTGAAGTTGCCAATGTTGATGAGCCAGACGAGGATGCAGATAGCCGTGATGACCTTTGCGAGCTGGTCGCCGAAGTCGTTGAGCTTCTCCTTGAGGGGGGTGGGCTGTGAGATCTGTGCCGTGATGCTCTCGTGGATGTCTCCAATCGCCGTGTTACCACCGGTCAGGACTACCAGCGCAGTCGCATGCCCCGTAACAACCGTAGTACCCGAGAAGAGCATATTGACCTGATCCTGCTTGACAGCGTTCTCATCCTTGACGGCCCTGGTATCCTTGGATACACTCTCGCTCTCTCCAGTCAAGATGGACTGGTCGATGTTGAAGCTGTTGCTAGAAATGGACAGGATCCTGCAATCAGCGGGTATCCTGTCACCGATTGTGACCGAGATGACATCTCCGGGGACCAGCTCGTCGGCCTTTACGCGTTTGACATGTCCGTCACGTACGACTTTCGCTTCGTTGGCCGAGTATTCCTGGAGGGCTGCAATGGCCTTTTCGGCGCTAGTTTCTTGCGATACTCCGACGACGGCGTTTAGAATAAGGATGGTGAGGATCTGTAGGCATGCAAGTCAGCGCAGGTACATGTAACGTCGTCGCCTGGTACGTACAACTGCCGGGTCCACGAATGCGGTCCAGCCTTCTTCCTCTTCGAAGAGGGCCAGTACAAACGACACTGCTGCCGAGCCTAGCAAGATGATGACAAGCTGGTCTTTGAACTGCTCGAGGATGAGCTCCCAGATGGGTGTTGGTGGGTCTTCTGGCAGCGCTGTTCTCTGTGTCAGCAGTCGTCGTCGCGGTCTAGGGGAATAGTAACACACCATTCTTTCCATGCTTCTCCCTCGCGCTTTGCACCTGCTGTGCGCTGAGACCTTTCTGCTCCTCGACCTGGAAATACTTCAGCGCCTCAGCGGGCGTCTTGGTGTACGCATTCTCCATGCCCACTGCTCTGATCACCGGCTTATTTTCGCTCAATACACCACTTGTTCAACGAGACGCTGTCTGGTGGCTCAATCGTTGTGTGGTAGTGTTGTTCGCAGGGATATGTCGGTTCTAGAAATGTCGAGGCTCGCAAGTCGCAGGTATCTTCGCCTATGACGTTGAGAGGAACTTTGACAACCTTCGCGTGATTACTTCAAGCACAAAGGGAGGGACTGTATTTTCCTGGCGCAAGTAAAGTCGCAGGAGAAGACGATAGAAGATTCTGCGATTGTCCACGGCAGAAACGGCTGTACTGGCGGCGCAACAGCACTTGTCTCGACTTCGGCGCGTCCCAAGAAATCTGTCCTCTAATCGACCCGCAAGCGCAAGGGGCTAGTGCTGTGGCGCATGCTCACCAGCCACTTTTCGCCGATAACCACGTTTCGCCCAAGTCGCTTCCAATTCGTCCATGTCTTCGAGTTTCCCTTTGATCGGTATCATTTCACTTGCAGTCAATTGTGGCTGGTGAAAATCTGGGGTTTGCGCCGTTCGCAGCGAGTCTGAAATGCATGGGGTGCGGGCAGATTCCGACAACGTGCTGTGCTCGGCCTGTTCGGCGGCCATGCCCCACGATTCAAGGCCCCCACCTTCGACATCACCACTGCACCTCACCTGGGCAAGACTGCCGTGCCTGCGGGTCTAGCTCGGCAATCCGGGTCTGAGCAGAGCCTCACCAAGCAACGCGTCGTCATCACTGCAGAGTCACTTGTGGGTCGAGGAATGATTGAGTAAAATGTTTAACGTTTCGTTGTATTCGAGTAGCCCGCATATGCTACTGTAACCCATAACCAAGGTCATCCCAACATGCAAAATTCATCAAAGGGTATTATAGCCCACCATAGGTATCCCGCTCGTTGAACGCCGCAAAATAAAGGCCCTCCAAAGGGCTGGTCAAATGCTATCGTGATCGTCGTGTACCCAGTCCGATCCAATCATGCCCGCTTTCTAACATGATCACCTGTATGGTGTACAACTATAATGTGTATAACGTGAATAGAACCAGGCAGCCAGAGCGCCGTGGGAGAAGTAAAAGTGGCAAGCTTATTGGCTTGCGCAGTATGTCCGAATCAATCGGGCAATGTCTCGTGTGATGAAGGGCTTGGTGACAAAGCCTTTCATGCCACTCTTGACTGCTTTGTCAAGAGCGGCGTCTGTAATGTCCGCGCTCACCGCCAGAATGGTCGGCTTCCGCTCAAGCTCTGGCATCTTCAGAATCACCTCAGTGGCTTGGAAGCCGTCCAACAACGGCATCCAAAGGTCCATGAGGACAACGTCAAAGGACTCAGTCGCCGGGCCGAGAGCATTGCGACGAACAGTCTCAACGGCGTCGTTACCGTTGAATGCCGTAGTGATGTTCTTGTAGCCCAGTCTACCCAGCATGCTTACCAGCACACGTCGGTTGATGGCGTTGTCGTCTACGACTAGAATGTTCAGAGGCAGTTGAACGCCCAGATCAGATGGCACAACGTCCCTCTCTGAAGATAGAGCGCGAGTGGCGTGTTGTTGTCGGGGAGGAGACAAGGTGCGGCGGGGGGTAGCGAGGCCGATATCTTCTGGCGATGTTGCAGAGCGGACAGTGATGACAGGTGTAATTGGCGGCTGACGTTCGCGATCACTCTTGAATGATTCAGAACTTAAGGGAGGAGTGACGGGGCCACGGCCGAGGTCCAGGTGGGGTACTTCCGGATCGATAGACATGCGGGATTTGATGGAAAGTGTAGGGGATCCAAAAGGCGTTGCAGGGCGACTGCAAATCTCGCCTGGGGTAAGCGGGACTCTCATCTCGAATTCCGACCCTCTCCCTGGCCCAGAAACATGCGAACGGAGACAGAAGAGATCACCACCTAGTTTCCTTGCAATCCCCTTGGCGACCATTAGACCAAGACCCAGTCCCTCACTCTGTCGTGTCATCGAATCGTCTTCTCTCGAGAATGGTTTGAACAGGTTAGGTAGGAAAGCTGCGGGGATGCCAGAGCCAGTATCTTTGATATTGATGACAATGTAACGGCCTTTTGCGCTGAGTGTTGCTTGAAGTGTGATGGATCCATCCTGTGTGAACTTGATAGCATTAAGAGCGAGGCAGGAGACCATCTTGGCGAGATCCCGTTCATCGATGACAATCGTCTCTGGGACATCGGCAGAGACGGTCCACTCGATCCATTTAGTATGTGCCTCTCCGTTGGAGCTACGTGTTCGGACTTCAATGCGCTCTCCTGTGTCGGTAGCCTCAGCAATGGCGGAATCCGGCCTTCCTCCCACTTTGAGCGCATCGTTAATGACGTATTGAAGCACTTCTCTTAGATTGGTATGTCGGAGACCGGGAACTTTGGAATGTTCGGATGCGAAGATGGGCGAGGTGGTTGAATCGCACTTGCCTAACGAGGTTCCATGCGAGCAGGTGTGGTCCAGTCGGTCTAGTTCCAGAGCGCTTGCGTCTGGGGGGCACGACTTAGTGCCGCGCTTGGGGGGCTCCTCTGAAAAGGTGTCTCGAACTCGTTGGCGAGCATTCTTGGCAACGCGTGTCTTGTTGGCATGGTCTGCCCAAGAAACCTCGTGTCTCCTCCTCTTGATGCCGCGTAATGGAGCACGCATGTCGTTACCAGTGATCATCAAATCGGGTCGCATCTCACGCCAGAAAGTGTTCCACTGGTCCGGAGTCTTGTCGAGTGGCGAAAGTGGGGTCTCTGGAACACCCATGTTCATGTCGTAGGCATGGACGACATTATCGGCTGCCTCGACTGCACGTCTTGAGCTGTCTAGAGTAGTATCAGTATGGAGCCATCACTACAGGTTCTTCAACGAGTTGTTACACACCTTGGACAGCTTCAATGTTCTCCCTGAGTGTGTCGAGTATCTCACGGGTCCGTGATTCGAGCTGCAATGATTCTGATGCTTCTTTTACGTTTGCCATCATAACATCCAGCATACCAACAACGCCCTGCATTGGCGTCCTTAATTCATGGGATAAGCTCCGGGCGTAGGGCTTCAACGATTGAGCCGCCGAGACGGCTCTGTGCGGCACGATCCTGGGTATCTCGGCTTGAATTGATTCTGCTGACTTTGCAAACTCGTTGCCTTCCAATACGCGTTCTAGAATCATGTCTTCCAGGCTATGGAACAGCATTTCGAGGAACCCCCAGCTCAACACACGACGAGCTGCGCCCTCTTTTCCCCACATGACACCGAAATGAGCGAAGCACTTTCCCTCGGCAAACAAAGGGATTCCAAGGTAAGCCTCTCCGGGAATGATCAGGTCATTTGGGTTGTCGAGGATGAAATCGTTTAATCTTTCGGGAATGATGAAGACCTTGTCGTGCTTCATGTAGGCACACGGACATTGGTAGGCATGGTATTTGAAGTTTCTCAGATGGCCGGGTCCGTTGCCATGGTCGTCGTTGATGTAAAAGGCCTCGCCCATGAGGCATGCTCCAGGCTCTCCAATGGGGGGCAGTTCGACAGCAACATTCTTATCATCAACCAGTATTCTCTTGGACACAAAAGCGTACTGAGCATCGGCAATTTTGGCGAGGCCTTGGGTGAGCTGAATCCAGAAGCTGTCGGTGTCGGCTTTGCGGAGGGAGTCCTTTAGTTTGACGAGTTGCTCGGCGGCGTTGCTCTCTGCGGGGACATATAGCTGTGACAGTTCTTCTCTGAAGCCGTTCTCTCCTTGTTGCACGACCATGCCTGGCTCTGGGCGAGAGAAGCAGAGCGACTGGCGCTCGATTATATCAGGTGGGATGGTAGTAAGTCCCTCCATCTTTCAGAATCCCATGCGGGCAATCGGCACGGGCGTCCAGGATGGGCACAGGGGTGTTGGTCAGACGAAGTGCGAAGTTGGACAACGATATGCAGAGGGCTACGAAGGAAGTCGGAAATGCATGCGGAAGCGGATTAGTAACGGTGTGTGGGAGGGCGAGGAATGCGTGATGTGCGGGACAGAGAGAAGGAAGGCGAGAAATGGCAGGCACGGCGGGCAGTCAGCGATATGGTTGGTCTTTTGCTAGAGTCGCACATAAGAGGGCTGGTGGACGATCTAGAACCTGACCCGGAGCCATGGCTTTGCGCGTCCTTGCACCCTCCAGGCCCGCCCCCGTTGGGTGGTAGTGACAGTCGGCTGCGCTGCTGTTTGCCTGCACGCGGTCAAAACCACCGTGGGCCCCAACTCGTGTCTACGTTTCGAGTTGAGGCTCGTCGTGCTGCCCGTCCGCCTGCCATGCCGCTCCCCTCCCACGGTCGTCGTGATGGATGGCGGCACATTGATGCTGAGCGTCGAGGGACCCTGGGTGGCTTCGGTCAGCACACACAGTGGGTCGCGCCTGCTGGAACAGTCTAGACGCACTCGGCTCCCGGTCGCTCCTGCACGATTTCCAGCGCTACCCCAGTAGCCCCTTCCGCTTCGGCCCCTATGCAAACCTCGCCCGCACACAGTCTGCAGTCACCGCCGACCTTGACGCCTGGCCCTACGCCATGACGATTACTGTCCGCCCGCCCAGCGCTCCAATCCGGATAATGCGAACATGCCAATTACGCTTTTCGCCCTCGTCTTGCTTTTTTGCCCATCCAGAGCATATGCTTTATTGTGGCGGCCAAAAGCTACCGCCGACTGCCCAACAACTGCTAACCACTGCTAACTGCCTAACATGTACACAGCATCCGCGCCTCGACACAGCCGCACTCGCAGCTCGCGGCCCTTCCTCCTGCTTGACGTCAGCGGCTCCAGCTCCGCCTACGCATCTTACCGCGCCCGTTTGCTGCGTCCATGTAGCTTCCCCATGAAGCCGCACTGCCGTCGCACAGTGCTGGTAGAGGGTCAACGATACACCGGGCTTAGCGCCTCGTCTTACACGACACCAGATCGACGATCGGCCGAAACAGAACCTAGCGCTCTTTGTTCTGCTGTCTGCTCGTGCTTCCGTCTTCCATCGCTGCCCTCGCGCTGCAAGCTTCGACACCCTCTCGACCAGTCGCCTGTCCTGAGAGTGCCCTCTTTTTGGACACCGTTGACGCAGCTTCCGCTTCACTCTGCGACGCCGTCCCTCTGCAGCCCACCTGCGCATTCGGCCCTCGAGCAAACATTAATGTGTCATCTTTACAAGTCCAGGCCTCAGGCTGCATGCTCGGTCTTTTGCTACTCTTATTCCCCGCGCTAGCCATAATCCAGCCTGGTCTGACGAATCACCCGCCGTCCCTCCGCTGTCCCGTATTCAAATTCACACGCGTAGTCTGCTGGCTTAACTTCCGCCAACGTCCAAAGGCCCTCAAGAGGCCTGAGTCCAGAGTAACGTTACATGGTGTCTTCTTACAGCAACAACGTCGTCGACTTTTCCGGCCCCGTGGGTGTGCTCCTGTTTGGGAACCTGTCGCACCAAGCATTGGCCAACTAATCAGAACATGATCGACAAGGCATCGTGAACGGCGTGCTCCCATGCGAGTAATGATGTGCACCGTGTGCCGATCGACCTCTCTAGCTGTCTCGCTGCAGGGGCGCTGGCCATGTCAGCTTGATGCACCTCTTCTTCCTTTTGTTTTCCCTTTTGTCTTGACCGACATCACCTGTGCGTGCCTATGAATACTTGCCGCTACCAAGCTGACATCTGAGGAGAGCTGTCGACATGTTCGACGCCTGGCGTGCGGCTGCCCAATTTTCCGGCGCTAGCTGCACCGGACCACTGCAGAAGGAGCAGCCACAAAACATGAAAGCTGCCAGTACCCGCTCCATCACGTTGCTAGGACCTTTCCAGCACATGTCGGCGTCTTGGTTCTCACCGCAACTGCTTTGAGAGTGGAGAGGTACTCTTCGAGCTCACGGCCGGGCAGCCGTAGCATCTAGATCGTGAGGCGAACATCGTCGAATTTTTACAGTCACTCCTCAAGATCTTGCATACATCCACGACCCACTCATTGGGTCAAAGCAACGCGCTTGCCAATCACGCCTCTGCCAACGCGCGTTGACACCGAATGAGCGACACTATGATATCTTGGTTTGTCATATCTCGCGAGTCCAAAAGCACATGAACCATGGTACACATCTGACATGCCGCGCTAGAAGCTCTACCCGCGGAGCCGTCTAGATGTCTAGACCATCGCCCCAAGGTTTTTCCGCTACACGCCTTTACTGCAAGCCTGGTATCACCACCAGGCTCTCCATGTTGAGCAACTACGCAAGAGGCTTCACAATACATACATAGTACAATGGAGATCCGCTCTGCTATCATGACGACATGGACACCCATGTTCGATGTTAATTCATCAGGCCCATTGCTCAAAACTCTTGGCAACGGTCTGGACCTACCCATATCGGGCGCCTGGTCTGTCTCGTCGATACCAAGGGCTTCACGACCGTGCTCTACATGATACGCTTGTATCGACAGCTGACATTAGTTAATTGAGAACGCGCAGTCCAGACGGTATTGCAATCTTCATGCCCACAAATAATGAATCGTTTTTGCAGTCAACGACACCGCATGAGCCGCAACATCTTAAACGGCTGCGGTCCGCTCCAGAGCAAGATGTCCCCTGCCACTCCGCCCAAGACACAAAGCAGGCACGGTAAGCTCAGGGCGACAGTGCACTTTGTTCGGCCGACCAAAGCTAGACGGCAATGATGACACGCCTAGACTTTGACAGACTTTGGGTAGCTCCTGCACACCCCTTGCGCCTCTCACTGTTGCACCGCGTCATGAACTTCGAATGTGGCTGTCGTGAAGCCACGGAGAGTCCAGAACATCTCTATCCCACTATATACCATCGTGTCTACTTGGTCTATTGATGGCTTGCACAGTCCGGGCCGCGAACGTGCCGAGTTCCGGACCGTCTCAAGGTTAGAGCACGACGTCTTTTGCGGCACGAATCACTACTACTATAAGCACCGAGATTTGACCGAATACCTGCTCGGCTGCTTCGTGAGAGTGTTCCTTACACCATGCACAGAGCATCGAAAAGTCGGCGTGTCGCAAAGTTAAACATCGATAGACTCGACGAGCTTGCCTCCGCCTACTCTGGGTGTCGAAGTATATACTAAAGCATATTGTACAGAATCGGTGGATGTCGGGATAAGGTCGGTCTCATCAAGAAGTAGACAGTCACATTCAATCACATTGTCTGTAGGACAGATCATATCAAATCATTCGTAGGGTGCACAGACGATCCTGTGTGACAATACCGAAGTCTTTACACTCACTCAACAAACTGGAAATGCAATGCTACAAAATGTCTTTGACGGTAGCTTCTAATCACCCAATATATGAGCATTGCAAGGCTTGATAGGGCTGTATCCTTTTGATACGTGGAACAAGGTAACACAAGTAAGTCGTTCCAGCGTACGTATACGTCGACACCTCGCTCAAGATGTGATATCATTTGATCACAACATCAGCATCGGTATGAGTACGTATGACAAACACAACAGCTATCACATTCTACCAAGTCAAACAAGTGAACAGGTAAGTACATCTCAAACACATTCAACGCTACCATCGCCCTACTTGATACGCGACTCGAACTCTCCATGCTCTCCTACTTCCCCCCCAAAAAATATTATGCATCCATCACTCGCAGCCCCGCAATTCTCCTTCACCACCTTCATCATCATACTCCTAATACCCTCCACCGCCATCGCCTCTGCCATCGCAAAGTCCGCTTGTACTATTTCAGCACTATCAACAACAACAGCAACAACGACGATGGCCACCAACACCACCATCGAAACATCCTCTTGGGCTACGTTCCCCTCCCCTAGAACAGCCAGCACCACAGTTGCCGCCTTCCCCGCTACTACCACAACAGCGCTCTGGCAAATTGACCCCATGTGCCTCCCTGGTGTAGCCCAATGCCACCATTTCGGCGACCGCTTCCGATACTGCAATGCAACGGGTTACTGGGTCCCAAACTACTGTGGTGGGGATTGGATCTGCTGTGCGTATAGTAGCCGGAACGGTATTGGGCCTATGTGTGAGGACAGGGCGGAATGTGAAGTTGTTGGGCGACCGGGGATGATGGGGCTAGAAAGATGGGAGTAGCTGAGGGCATGAGTGATAGAAGTAACATGAACAAACTGGGTAAGGTCTGAGACTCTTTGCAATGGCTCTGTGAGTGGTGAACTTGATCTAGATTGTCATCGAAGAATGGACCAGGCAGCAGTAATGCAAGGACATGTTTCTACCATACCATTCTATTTGGAGATGATCGTCCAGATGAGCACATTCATCCTCCAAGTTGTCAACTGCACATGTAGTAATATGCCTCCAGACCTCTACCGATCCTGCAAGCCACGACATATCCTCATATGCTATGGAATCTACTACTAGGAGTTCAGAACTACAGACTGGCACAGAAGATGTATGTTTACTGCCCCAGAAGGCTTTTTCGTGTTGATGTTTGGGAAGTGTGCAGAAGTTGGCATTTGTATACCGCCGGGCTTGCTGAGAGTAGCTTGGATTGGTTCGACATGTGAGGCTGCGTCTATACCAGCTCTGGCAGCTTGAAGCAAAGAGGCTACTGTGTTGGAGAATTGCGACGACTATAGCAGTTGACCTGATCTGCTGACATCTGAGTTTCTCGACAGTCCAACTCTGGAAGCGCAGTTACCTCGTGCGAAAATGCTCCAGGAATTGTTGCAGCATTGTGTTTCTTGAGGCTATGCTCAAGTCAAACTTGATGGCAAGCAGAGCAATAGTCGCTTCAGTGTTCGATGCGAAATAAAAAAATCATGGTGTAGGATATATCGTTGCATTTTGTATACATATTTCCTTTGCTCTTAACTCATTATTCGTCGCATTTCCTCACAACGCTAACACTACCGGACCCTGCAAAAGAAGCGCTTACAAGTTAACGGCGGTCCTGAAGTTGTTACCGGCGTAGACGGCGTTGTCACCAAGCTCCTCCTCGATACGGAGGATCTGGTTGAGCTTAGCGAGACGCTCAGATCGGGCAGGTGCACCAGTCTTGATCTGGCCGGATCGCAGTCCGACGACAATGTCGGCAATGGTGACATCCTCAGTCTCGCCAGAGCGGTGAGAAACCATGACACCCCAGCCAGCGCCGAAAGCGTCCTTGGCAGCCTGGATGGCCTCAGTGATGGTACCGATCTGGTTGACCTTGAGGAGGAGAGCATTGCAAGACTTGAGCTCAATGGCCTTCTTGATGAACTCGGGGTTGGTGACGGTCAAGTCATCACCAACGATCTGGCCGTCGTAGGTCTTGAAGAAGTAAGACCAAGCCTCCCAGTCATCCTCAGCGAAGGGGTCCTCGATGCTGACAATGGGGTACTTCTCGGCCAGGGACTTGTACATCTCGGCGAGTTGTTCGTATGTGAGCCACTTGCTCTTGTCGCTGTCGGGGTTCTTGAAGTCAAGATCGTACTTCTTCTCGTCGGCCTTGTAGAATTCACTTGATGCGACATCCATGGCGATCTTGATCTTGCCAGTGTAGCCGGCCTCCTCAATGGCCTTGGTGATGAGGTCAAGGGCCTCCTCGGCGGTCTGGATGTCAGGGGCAACACCACCCTCGTCACCGACGTTTCCAGCGGACTGTCCGTAGGTCTTCTTGGCAAGGGCCTTGAGCTTCTGGTAGACTTCGGCTCCCTGGCGCATGGCCTCGGAGAAGGTAGGGGCCTCACTGGAGGTCGTCAGTATGGGCTAGAACTGTATGCGGAAAGATGACCTACCAAGGAACGATCATGAACTCTTGGAAAGCAAGACGGCCACCAGCGTGCGAGCCACCGTTGAGGACGTTTTGGACTGCATAGTCAGTAAAATGCCTCTACTTGTCAACTTCAGTTCACCTACAGGGTACAGGGAGAACGTAGGGCTTCTTGGTGCCAGCCAAGTCGGAGATGTGTGCGTAGAGAGGTACACCCTTCTCGGCGGCAGCGGCCTTTGCAATGGCCATTGAGACACCGAGGATGGCGTTGGCGCCCAGGTTGGTCTTGTTTGTGGTGCCATCGAGCTTGTTGAGGAACGCGTCTACGGCGGACTGGTCCTTGACGTCGAGCTTCTCCTTGATGAGAGCAGGGGCAATGGTGTCGTTGACGTTGGCGACAGCCTTGGTGACACCCTTACCACCCCACTTGGACTTGTCTCCATCGCGGAGTTCGCAAGCCTCGTGGGAGCCAGTGGAGGCACCGGAGGGGACGATGGCGCGGTGAAGGCCGGTCTCGGTGACAATGTCAACCTCGACAGTCGGGTTACCCTGGAGATGTTAGCAACGAAGCTTGACAAGCACAAATGTCTGCAAACGTACCCGAGAGTCGTAGACGGAGCGGGCGTGGATCTTGGTGATGGTCATGGTGAAGGATTGCTGTTGAGAAAGTCAATTGGAGAGTTGGGGAGCCGCAAAGTGCAAGGCAGGAGATATAGAAGGCGACCGGATGCGCGGGCAGCAATGTCCGGCCGCGGATAGGATGCCGAGCAGAAAATTCGACTTACTAGTTGTATGTGTAAGATCAAGTGTCGGTGTTGTTTTGTTTGGGTGGGGTGTTCCAGAGCTTAAGAGTCCAGCAAGGTTTTGGAGGGGTTGCTCAGCAGAATTCAGCCCCGCTATGACGCCGTCGCCTCATTGGTAGCCACCCACGGCCTCTTTGTAAAAGTGTGCATTAACATTATCGCAAAAGCATCGAGTGGGACGACGCGCAAGCTGGTTTGGGGGTCTGTGGGATACAATTGATACATGTCGGTGATACATGCAGTCCTTGGCCCTGTCCGTTGTGAACGGGAGATCGTCGTCCAAGGTAGCTTCTCCTGCGGGATTCAAAACTTCAGAGCGCTCCTTGAGGAAATACCAAGGAATGTCAGACAAGTGCGATACAACGTCTTCGCAGCCAAGCCAGGCGAAACAGTAGCTCTCATGGGCACCGGTGAAGGATTCGAGTAGATGCAGAACCAGCCCAACACAACGTTGACCTGTTTGGTTTGTTGCATGCAGCTGTAGCCAATGTTGCAGGTTCGCAAGGTACCGTGAGTATCCTGTGAGCATCATCACGGCTATTCATCCATCTCTTGTATCATGCGAAGATTGCACATCTACCTTGGGCTTCCAAGAATTACGGCAGGTCGTCGCAACAGAAAGAAAAAAAAGACTGTTCAGGTCGGTAGAGGGCACAGCAGCATTGTGAAGTACTTTGTACATGTTGGTGCGGGCTAGCAGTAGAGGCGACGCGCATCTCAGGCTGTTCTGGTATGAAACATCGTCGTCAATGACGAATAGTTGATTGAACATGGTTCACGAACCGAATGGAGCCAAAGCTGTGAGGTATTGCACAGGTCTGAGTGGACACAGCTCTTCTTGTTCACGACTCCAGGCGTGCCTGTTCACATTCAAGTCCAGTTCTGCCAAGCCCGAGCTGGCCCAAGCTTCATGTGTACGGCGGCCGCGACGCTGGGAGCTGCCTTCGCGTGAGGCTTCAACATCACCGTATAACCACACCAATACCGTCCTCGCCACTACGTCAACTCGCTCGTAGGACAAGACTCGTGTCACCTGCCTGCTCATACGCCCTCCCACCAGACTCTCCAAGCCCGACGAAAGTCGCCCTCCAACACACTTACCGTCACCACTTCAAGTTCATCACAATGTAAGTCGCCTTGACGTCTCCTGCTCCAGTACTGACCACTGTACAGGGAGGTCCTACTAGGAATCACCGGCAAGGATTTCACCCTCATCGCCGCCTCCAAAGCCGCCATGCGTGGCGCCACCATCCTCAAGGCATCCGACGACAAGACGCGAGTACTCAACACACATACCTTGATGGCTTTCTCTGGAGAGGCTGGTGACACTGGTATGACGCAAGAAGAAGCCACGATAACTTGGCGGTAGCTAACAACGATGCAGTCCAATTCGCCGAGTACATCCAGGCAAACGTACAATTATACTCCATGCGCAACAACATGGAGCTTTCCCCTGCCGCAACAGCCAACTTCGTCCGAGGAGAACTGGCGTCAGCGCTACGGTCAAGAAAACCCTACACGGTCAACCTGCTGTTGGGCGGATACGATACCATTGCCGACAAGCCGACACTGTACTGGATCGACTACTTGGCGAGTCAAGCACCGCTGCCATATGCTGCACACGGATACGCACAGTATGTTTCCTCTCTTGCTGTCTTTGCTGAAGCACTCCCTGCTCTTCTGCATGGTCCCAAATCTAAGCATCTTGTGCTAACACCACTTGCAGATACTACTGTCTCTCCCTGCTCGACAAGCACCACCATCCCGATATCGACTACGAACAAGGCATGAAGATCATGCGCATGTGCACCGAGGAGCTCAAGCGACGTCTTCCGATCGATTTCAAGGGCGTGCTGGTCAAGGTCATAACGAAGGATGGCATCAAAGATGTGGAGTACGAGGACGATGTAAAGGTTGCGATTCCATAGAGGGCTATGGATTGACGAAAGCTAGAGCATTCCGCCGGATGATTTATGCAAAAGACATGGGTGCCATTACGATTATGACACTTGAGCATGATAGATAACGAGAACAAATAGTCAAATGACATTAATGACTAGACCGTGTTTCTCAAGGAACTACAGTGGCCGGCGTGCAGATACTTGTTACTTCCTTTTGAACATGGCTCAATTCTCTTCGCAAGTTCGCATTGTCAAGGTCTGAATAGAGGCCTATAACTAACACCGCCCTATTCAGATCCGAATGCAATCGATAGCGAGACTGCCGTGAGATACTCTCAAGCACTTTGCACAGGGACTAGCCCGAATCAACATAGCACACTTATGCGACAGGCTTGCGCGCCCCTCACTCAAGTCAAAGTGTGCACAAGACAAATGTATGTCCTCCCAATAAATCGACACCGCAGACTCATCGCCATCACTGAAGACGACCCAACGAGAAAGCAGCTTCCTACAGGAGTATCGCTCTCCGACCCCACGCCACCGTAGTGACTGGCAACTAAAAGACAAAGATGTTCTGATAGTCGTGGCTGGGTTCGTTTGTATTTTTTGATCAAAGAGCCAGAAAGGAGGACGAGGGACGCAGAGTTTTTATACCAACGAGTGGGGGCCGCCAAGCCAGTGCACGGGCAGAAGGGTTTTTGGCGTGGCGGGCACGGGCACATTCAAGCAGCGGTAGGACTGAGGGCAATGGCGAGGGGACGGAAGAACGACACCGGCACCCTGATAACGCAGCAACAATACTGCAGACGGCGATAGTGCGCAGCGGCGGACGCACACTGAGCAGTTGCATGGCAGGCTTGTCCTCTCTGCTCGATGCAGTACCGAGGCATTCACCGCAAACTTCCACACACAGCCAACCATCATCACATGATTCACGATGCAGGGAGCTATAGAGTACAATGTGTTGAGTAAATGTTTTTTTCATTTCGGAGAAGCTGATGAGCATAAAGCATGTCGCAATCTATCACTCCATGACGGGAGACAGCATCGCCGCTTGAAAGAAGAACTTTTACGTTCAAATCATCGCTAACATCTGACATGTGCTTGCCTAGTCGGACTTATTCGCAGCTATGTCACTTTCTAGTTCTTATATCCGTTCTCATACCCGTTAGCCATGACCTCCTGGAGGCCCTGGGGAGGACCGTTGGCCTGGCCCTTGGCGGTACCGTTGACGGCGCCGTTGGTCATACCGTTCATGGTCTTCTTTGACTCGTGCATGGAGTCCTCGATAGGCTTGTCGTTCATGGTGTATCCAGTGTCGGATGCATCGACGAACGCGTCAAGACCGGCACCCTCGCGAGGGTACTCCTTCATCAGCTCCTTGTGTCGTCGCAGAGCCTTGTTCATCTCCTCGGCGGAGACATCGTTCAGGAATACGCAGGTACCAATGGGGTTAGGCACGGCAGCACGGAGCAGACCATCACGGGTCTTCAGGATAGCCTTGGTGGCCTTGTCAAGCATGTCCTCGTCGAACAGCTCGTGGTCCATGGACAAACCAGCCCTCGAGAACAGGTTCAACAGTCTCCTGTGCTCCTCATCACTGAGGAGACCGCGCTGGTTCGCCAATGTTGCCGAGTATGCCATGTCGATAGAGATGGCATGGCCGTGGCGAAGTGGGACCTTGGGCGATAGCTATGGATGAGTTAGCAAAGTCAACATTCGCAAGGTGTGGTAACCTTACCTCGTGGAGCGGGCTCCAGGTGTGGCCATAGGCAATGACACGGTCGAGACCGATCTCGTGAAGGTTAGGTGTCTCGAGTTTCAACATCTCGTGGATACCAGCACGGTTGATCTCATCCGCTGCTTGGAGGACCTCCTTGTCATCACCCTCACGACCGAATCGAGAAGTGATTAGCTTCTCACAGTACTTGTCCAGCAAGTCGAATGTGGGCTTGTGGGCGCAGGTTGAGATCTTGATCAACTCTGCAAAGCCGTTTCGTACTTGACCCTCCGGTAGGGTCTTCAAGAACGAGAAATCGAGGAATGTGTGCATTGGGGCGTGGTACGCTCCGAGACGGTTCTTGTAGTTGCCGTAGTTGACGGCGACCTTGATGCTGACACTAGCATCAATCAGGCCAATGACAGTGGTGGGAATACGGATGAAGTTGGTATTCCTTCGGTAGGCGGCGCAAGCAAATCTAAGGTCACGAGTTAACTCCATTCTAACAACGCAGTCAGGCCAGAGTGCCTTAGAGCTATTTTTTACCCAGCAACATCAGTCACCAAACCACCGCCCTGTGATATATTAGCATCCTTCAACACCATCATCAGACTGGATAACATACGACAACAAGTACAGGCTCCTTGCGGATGATACCAAAGTCGGTCATCGAGTCAACGATGCTGAGAAGAGTCTCCATGGACTTGGCCTTCTCGCCGATCATGGTCTTGTGAATCGTCAAGGGTAGGTTGTAGTGGTCGAAGTACTTTTGCATCTCATCGCCATAGACGTTGTAGATGTTCAAGTCCATGACGGCCAAGCAACGGCCCCAACGCTCATAGCACTTGGCTAGGTTGTTGTTGGCAGGGTTGAAGACGCCGTCAAGGAAGGTGAAGTCATATTCGATCTTCTCGTATCCCTCGACATGGAAGCCGTTCTTGGTCTCGACAACGGAAGCTTTGAGGTCTGACATGGTGAAAAGAGTTTGAAAGGTGTAAATGAGATACGTTGAGTTCTGCGGGGTCAAGTACGGGCACGGCTGTCCTATATAAATGTCGACAGACCGATGTCGTTTGGGACTACTCATATAGCTCGCGGTACACGCTCCGCCTCCATTGGCTCTCGCACGCCAGCAACGCTCCAGACAAACGTCAACCATACGCATTATTCTCGTTCATGATGCGGCCACTCGTGGATCCCTTGTTGTTTGGACTTGGTACCACTTCACTTCGAGCGAAACTAGGCTCCTACTGGCCAGCCATGATGAAATGACTTCAACAACAGCGCCCTCCCAGCGGTAAAACCCGGTTCCGGCACATGGGATATGCACTTTACTCATGCAACATGGGTTTTTGCGGGCTTGGACAAAGCAGAACTATCCTATTTTTCCTTCGGCCAAGGACGCAATCGGCGTAGCACAAGCCGCGAATCCATTTAGTGCCAACAACGGAGTCTCTCCCGTTGTGGAGAGGATGAGATACACTACATAAAACTGCGGGGCAATCATCGAAATCACCTCATCTCCACTTCAGGATTCCCATCATTCGATTGCTGACGTTCTGTGGCATATGTTGGAGAGTTTTCATTTGCCAGCTAGTCGAAAGATGTGCTGCGATGCGCGCAGGGCTGATAGTGCAGTACCGGTAGCCATACAACGGCACTTTTCTTACCCCTCAGTTCAGGGACAAGCTGGAAAAAAATGTGACGTTCGAGGGGATCTTTTCGATCCTAGTTCCCGCTTCGGGTAGATAGAGTTTGGCGGAGCCAGGATCGTTGAGGTATATTGCCTGGTAGAGGTAAGCGTACGTTGTCATGGCAGGTCTTTGTGGCTCCATAGTCGGCTAGCGGATGCAGAAAGCTCTAGATCGTTGACGACAGCCACATCCAACTCAACGTCAACACTATACAGAACCGTATATGCACCAATGATCCGACCCACATGAGCGTCGCGTATCCACATGGTATAGTATGAACTCGCCTCAACCTGTGCCAAGGGTGCCTTGACGCGTACACGGGGATGTGGCACCGAACAGGCAGGATATGGCGTCTGACACACATTGGCATCCCACCCTCAGTAAAGAGGTTTTGTAGAAAAAGCAATTTGCAGAAAGTCAATTGCTAATGTGCTAACATAAGGAGTGACATCTAGAACGACTCCACGGAAGCGGGATCCGTGCTAAAACGGTCGACCGAACCAAGCGCCACTCGTCGTACACGTTCCTGCATGTATTTCGTCATTACTGACCACAGCCCCGCACTAAACCACACGCGTTGAGGGGCACTCTCTAGCAGCTTGGACGCGTCGAGCTCACGGCTGCCCGCACAATTTCATACTACCATTGAACAACAGCAACAATGGGTAGTTTCGATCAAAGCAAAGCCTATGCAGCGCAAGAGGAAGAGGGTGCCTTCTTCGACGACGGGCGAGAAATTGAGCTCCTGCACTTCGTCTACTCGCACCCCAACATCGAGAAGATACGAGGATCGCCAGAAAACGTTCTGGCTGCCATTGACGAATATGGCCGCACGAAGAAGTATCTCATGAACGTCGGGGAGGACAAGGGCCGTATCGTAACAGATTTGATTGCGGAAGTAAAGCCAAATACCATGGTACGAGACTTGTCGAACTCGATTCTACGTTTCTAACACCTCGCAGGTAGAACTCGGCGGCTATGTAGGCTACTCCTGCATTCTCTTCGCAGATGCAGTACGCAAAGCAGGTGGTGAGCGATACTTCAGCTTTGAGCGTGACCCCGCTTTCGCGGCTGTCATCATGTCCTTGGTCGATCTTGCAGGCCTCACCGACCTTGTCAAAGTAGTCGTAGGCTCAAGCGACGAGGGTATCGCACGACTGGCCGCATCAGGCCAACTCAAACACGTCGATCTCATGTTCCTGGACCACTACAAGCCAGCCTACACCACAGATCTGAAGCTTTGCGAGGAACTTGGCCTGATCACCAAGGGCTCTGTGCTGGCAGCGGACAATGTCATCAAGCCCGGAAACCCGCCATACTTGAAGTATGTCAGGTCGAGCGTTGAGGAGAAGGTCAAGGAAGCAGGAGAGGGTGGGCAGACAAACCTCAGCGGCATTGCCGAGACGAATGTCAAGATGTACGAGAAGCGATATGGCAAGGCCAAGTTCAGCGAGAGCAAGGGCAACCCAAATCTCAAGTATGAGAGCAAGCTGGTAAACAGCTTTGAGCCGACTGGTGTACCTGTGAGTTCAAACACAGACGACGCTTTGCAAGCATTTACTGACTAGCACAGGATGGTATCGAGATTACACGATGCGTTGGTTAGATGGAAGCATCATCAATAGTCGGATACGCGTAATAATCTCTATGAATCGCAAGTTTCAGCGCTGGTGGGTCCTGAACGACTCAGACATGGGCATGGTACCCGACCACAGACCAGCAGGATAGCTACCGTCAAGGCTTCAATGACAGCACAAATCAATGCAATAAACAATTGAATCTAACATTTGAAAGCATTTGTCGATCCATCTTTGCGAAACCGTATTGCACATATTGTGCGGGATGTCGAGAAAATAGCATGACACGTTGCATTCGAATAAACAAACATGAACCCCACGCACCCTGCATCCGCAGTACAAGCCCCTCAACATCCATCTGCCGATCGCGGCCAGATCATTGTCCCAAAATCAGGATCTACTATATACAGATCGTAAACAGGATCGTGGAGTTCCTAGTGTTCCGCAATGTCGTACATGAGTGAAGTAACGATGACGTCGAGACTAGTCGTGCAGAGCCAGCACTCCAAGGCCAACAACTTTGTCTGGGCGAACGCAGCCGCACGCACATCAATCACCTCGCCTATGCAAGAACGGGTTGCGTGACTACGAGCCGTCTGTTTACTGCCCACTAAATTCTACTTACTTGCAGTTTGCATTGCAGTGCAGCCTGCACCTTTTTTGCAGGGGCAATTAAGTCGTTCCTCGGTCTTACTTTTGATAAGGTAGCGCCGTTGGTGGTGTGTTGGGAAACTTCTAAACGGTGAAGACTGCGCGAGAACAAGTGCCGAGGTCACGAGCTGCTCATTTTCATCAAGCAGCAACAAGGAAAAGACAATGGCAATGGCGGAAGGAAAGAAGGATTCGGTGGTGTTGCCATTTTACTATAGCCATGTGTGGAAGAATGTGCTTCTACTGGCTCTGAGCGCTGTTTGCGCGCCTCTCTCGGCAGCGCTGGTGTTGGTTGGTCTTGCAGTGTCGAAACTCCATGGACAGCGCAATGCAACGTTTTCCAAGGAGGATAAGCAGCATGTTGCAGCGGCACGGAGACGGAAAACTATTCTTGTCACAGGAGTGTCGATGACCAAGGGCCTTACTATTGCGCGCAATTTGTCTCAGCATACACCACATCGCATCATCGGCGCCGACATCTCTGCTCTATCACCAGGTCGCTTCTCCAACGCTATTGCAAAATACTACCGTCTGGACACACCAAGTGGCGACGATGCGGAGCCATATATTGATTCCATCCTCTCCATCATCCAGCGCGAGAAAGTCGACTTATGGATCAGCTGCTCCAGCGTCGTCGCAGCCGTAGAAGACGGTCAAGTCGTCCGCTTAGCAGAAAAGCAGGCCAAAGAACAAGGCCGCAAGTTTGAAGCCGTCCAGTTCCGGGAAGATGTGGTCGAAAAGTTCCACGAGAAGGACAAATTCATCGACTATATCGAATCGCTCGGTCTGCCAATCCCAGAATCGCACCGCTGCACCCACCCAGGGGAAGCCCTCGATGTGCTCATGGGAGAGCTTCACAGAACCCCGACAAAATCTGGGAGAACAGCACCCAGGCGACAATTCATCATGAAACCCATCGGAGTGGACGACAAGGCGCGAAACAACATGATGACCCTCCTCCCCTTCAAGACACCGGATGCAACAGCGCAATACATTCACTCTCTCAATATTAGCAAGGAAAACCCATTCCAACTCCAACAATTCATCAAGGGAAACGAGTACTGCACACATGCACTCGTCATCCGCGGCAAAGTAAAGGCCTTTACTAGCTGCCCCAGCCTAGAACTCCTCATGCACTACGAACCGCTACCAGCCTCCTCCCCCCTCAGCAAAAAGATGCTCGAATTCACCGAGCGTGTGTGCAAAGACGGTGGCGAAACCTTTACAGGTCATCTGAGTTTTGACTTTCTAGTCGAGAACGACGACAAGGGTGCGGCTGCGAAGTTCTACCCTATTGAATCTAACCCCCGTGCTCATACGGCTGTCGTGCTCTTTGAGCAGACGCCCGAAATGGCGGAAGCATATCTTTCCATCTTCAACAGTCCTAACCCATTGACCTCCAAAAACAAGCCTGGCCCTGTTTTTCCTCGCACCCCAACGTACAGTTATTACTGGATCGGACATGACCTTGTATCTTTTGTCATCCTGCCACTTCTCGATCTCTTATTCGGTGCGACAACGCTGCAGAGTGCGTTCAATGATCTAGCGACATTTTGGAGTCATGTTGTGGGGTGGAAGGATGGGACGTATTTGTTTGAGGATCCAGTACCTTTCTTCGTCTTGTATCATGTTTATTGGCCGGCGAAGTTCTTGGAGGCGTTGAGAAGGGGGCAGGCGTGGAGTCGGATTAATGTCAGTACTACAAAGATGTTCGAGGTTTGAGTATGGGGTGATGGATGTGAGCTGGACGGGAGGAATAGGAAGGTGCGAGGTGGGATCGGGAGTCGGTCCAATGCATGTCAGTATGTATAATTCTAGATGATTTTTCATGAAGTGTTGTATCATTACTGTGGCGTCGTCACTGGACCTGATCGCAATGTCGTGCTACCTCAACGCTGCCACTCCTTACCAACCTGAGCTTGGGCTCTTCAATTCATCATCCCCTATCTACTACCCCTCACCACCTTTAGTCCGAACTGGCATTACTATCAGTATCCCAAACCCTGCCCAACTTCCCGTCCCTAATGCTCAACCACACCTTCTTCAACTCTGCCGAATCCCATCTAGCTCTCTTCTTCAGTTCCGCAATAGCAATCGCCATCTGCCTCTGTACGCGAGTCTGTTGGCCACACAGCGCCCGAGCCATACTGCATCGAGCGAAGCAGCGAAAAGCGACATGGCGTTTATTAGTAGTGCTGGTGAGACGACGATAGTAGCCTCTGCGCGGCTGGGATAGAGCTACTATTTTGGTCTTCTTGGACGTACGGCAAGGATGGAATGCGGTCGTGTGGGATTTCCGGGGTGTGGTACTAGAGTAGGTTTTGTAATGGTATGTTCTTCTTGTCATGATTTTGCGCTTGATGGCAAGTGGTGAGCGAACCGTGGGTTCTGCGACGTTGAGTTGGTTGTTACGTTGGTCGTTAGGTGAGGGTATTGCCAGAGAAGTTGAGTCTGTGGTACTGATGATCTGTTGGGTTGGGTCGTTTGAAGGTTGGCCTTGCCTTAATTTGCCAGCATAGAGGGAGAGGGCGAGGGCGTATTGAGAGATGGTGCCATATACAGGATCGCTGATCTGCTCGCATAGGCTAGGAGTATAGGCTGGGCCGTTCTCGGTGTCTTCATCTGCTTTGTGCTTGCGCTTGACGCCTTTCTTTCCGTTTTCCTTGTGTAATGAAACCCTACCGTTCTGAGTTCCGATGACATCTATAATTGCTGTAGTTGCCGGCTTGTTTAACATGCCTCCCAGATTGTTATTTGAATGGTCTGTTCCTGTGAGCTGGTTGCCAGGCGTATACTGTGGATCATCTACTGAGTCTCCATCTGCCTCAAACTTGTGCTTGACTCGATGATCGCCGTCGTCATTACGCAGAGTAGTACTGGAATCGACATTGTCGTCAGCAGTTTTGAGCACCACCTTCTCAACTTGAGCGACGGTGTCGTCGACGGTAGATGTGTCCCTGCCCGCCTCTTCAGCAGCATACGAAGCCTTGAGACCCTCCCAATCTCCCTTGACCCGCAACTTCGCGCGCTTCAACTCCACATCACCTTCACTACGAGTTAAATCCTGGATCATCTCCGCGACACGTCGAATCTGTTTCAACGGCACGACCTTGGTAGACAGCTGATACCCAGCACCTTCCTCAGCTTCCGCTTCCTCTCCTTTCTTAGTTTTTGGATCGATTTGAAGCGCGCGGAAGAGATCAGTTATCAGTTGAAAGTTAGGGGGATCTGGATCAGCATTCATGTCTTCGGCGCGGAAGCGCTGGACTTGATCACTCATCAGCACTTCCTTACGGATACGCAGAACGAGGTCGTAAGCGCGGCGGTAAAAGGAAAGGAAGTCGAAATTACTGTGCACCTCGTTCTCTCGTAGTTCTGATTTCATTGTACCGAAGAGTTTGGCGTGGGTCTCATCTTGCTTGTCGAAGTCGGGTCTGTGTACCCTGGATTTGCTCTTTCCTTTTCGCCTTGGCTTTGGAGGCGCGATATTGGCCGCTAGGTTCGCGAATGTATCTCGTAGGCCCTTCCTATCTTGAGTAGCTTCCTGACAGTCATCATCTGGTGTCTTGTCGGTATCCTCGCTTTGTCGATAGAGGTAGTTAAAGACTGCGTGACGCCTCAGCCAACGATCGTTGTCCGCATCTGAATCGTAGTAGTCGCAGATTTTGGCTTCCAAAGACAATTCGGGTTGCAAACCACGCTTGGCACCAAGTTCTCTCGAGACTTGAGGTAGAAATTCGGACGTGTGACGGAAGTCTGAAGCCATAACGCGACTGCTAGTGTTGCCCGAGAGGAGATAGCGGTTGAGGAAGTCGTTAGGGTGAGTAGGTGGATCACCCCGGAACATAACCTTGGCCCCATATATCATGATCAGGTAGTCCAGGTCTGACCATAGAATCTCCAGACCACCCATCTGGCAGGCGGCGTTGTATAGATGGGCCATACCATGAATGAACCATTGTATCTTAGCAATCGCAGTATGATGATAGATAGAGTTAAAGTGCCACATAGAGAGTCCTGCGAGCGTCGAGTGGACAGTGATGAAGATGCTAGCAGTCATTGGCTTTTCTTGAGAGTTCAAAAGCTCTTGTAGCCACTCCAACAGCCTGTCTAGAGGATTGAGAAGGATGGTGCTAAATTTAATCTCTTCTTTGCACATGTAATCTGGCTTTGTGCCCTTGGCCCACATGCGATCCTCGTAATCGACATGATAACGGATACATCTAGCGATATCCAAACCGTGCTCGGTAAGGTCGCGTAACATCCGACGGTAGTCCTCACGTACAGCTTCCTGGATGTCAAGGACAATGGCCAAGCCGAACGGCAGGTAGTCCTGTGATGTACTCTGGTGCAATAACATCTCTTCAGTAAAGTGATCCCACTTAGGAAGTTTGAGACCGCCCTTGCGAATGACGTCGAAGAACTTCAAGAAGAGCATGAGAGGATGCTCTCGTATATCTTCGTCAGCACTATCCTCTGTTGGGTATGTCTTCGTAATGTAGGTTTTGATCAAAGCAGCAGCATCCAGACCGAACAGGTGGCGCAATACCTTTTCAGCAGGTAGTGTCGCAGAATTTTGCGCCCCAGTCTCAAGAGCAGCTTTGGTTTTGTTGAAAAGTTGGTGGATGAGTATGGCCAATTCTCCAGGTAGCAGATCAAGCTCTTCCACGAGTGACTTGACATTTTGGTTCATTTGGTCCTGAGCCAGGTCTGATACCAACGCTGCTGTGATCGCATTGACAAGGCCCTTGTGGTAGAGCACCCAAATCTCGTAGAGGACATCTCGTATGCGGTTGAAAGTGTAGAGAAAGCAGAGTATAAGGAATTCGCGGCGCAGCTGCTCTTCCTCTGCAGTCAGCGGATTTGTCTCTGATATTGGTGCCTTCTTCTTCGTCCTGGATGTCGGAGTTTGTTGCTGCTGACCATCACTCTCGATGTCGCATTGGTCCTGTTCCCGCATTTTCTTAAGCAAGTCGTCTTGTTCATCTTGGCTTGTCTTGGGACCAGTGGGAAGCTGAATGAACACGAATGTGGGCGTGTCATTCTTGCGATTTCGAGCTTTGTTCATTCCAGGAACGAGAACTTTCAACGACGCCATGAGCGTCTCTAGGCTCCCGCTGAAGTATTCGTGACCCAAATCCGCCGTGTTGTTGTGTTTGTGGTATTGCGTCACCTCTCTCCTGGAGCGGATGGCATCTTCGAGGTCGTTGATACCGGAGGTGTCGGCAAGTGGAACGCTTGTAGCAGTGATGGCGTTGACGAGTTGCTCCTGCTCTTGTAGTGGTATTCTGTAGCCCTTTTTGCTCTTTTTCTTCTTAGCCTGGTCTGCGACTATATTTGCGAGTTCCACGCCGCGCTGAATTCCCGTCTTGAGCAGCCATGCCTGAAACTGTTCGGTATACGTTTTGTAACGCTTGACTGTCTCGGGAAGTTCGTTCCGTCGATAGTAATCCATCTTGAAAGAGAATTGGAGAGGTGGTTGAGAAAATGAATGTGGGTGGTAAAGACCATTGAGAAGAGTTGAAGGCAGTGAATTTAGCTGGCGAAGTAGCTTCGCGAGTGCTCTAGAAAAGCTCCCGAGAAAGTATCTGTGCTTTCTGATATCAGGAAGAATGAATAACGATTATAGAATAAAACGTTAATGGTAGTGCGCTCACGGGCCGCCAACTTACAGTCAGGTATTGCGCAAGATGACAGTTCCGTTCGCGATAATGCAGTCAAGACCCGCCTAGATCTTGCTGTCGCATGATAATACTTGACGCAACCGAGTGGTGGTCTGGAGATTCCGAGCTCAGTGGTTCATACCCTTGCTATGCGCTAACGCTCGCAGGTCTCAAACCCAGATACACAAAGTGAAAGGAGGGAAAGGCCTCGTCACTAGAAACACCGAAATCCTTCTTATGTCCTTCAAGGCTAGCGTCGTGGCCATTAAGGGCATCGCTTCATCGTTAGCAGTAAAAAAAGGAGTCGGCCGCTGTGGTCCATCAGAAGCCGTCGTAAAAGGCGCGGGATTGAACAGTATCCATTCACATGTCCGCCCAGAGAACGTCTTACTCTACAACAACGAGCGCCATTCCCTACTTTCCGGCCTCTTGATTCCCAAATGATCACACATCAGCCCCATATGATCAACGCCCCAAAATCCCTCAGTCTCCCCCTTTTCATTCGTAGCAACAAACCAAGGCAGGCCAAAAGCCCCATCCTCAAACGCCTTGGTCGTATTCCCACCTAGCACCTTCTTCACCTCCTCCGTCTTGGTCCTCTCTAGCACCTTGCTTGCCTCCTCCTCACTACCCAAGGCAACTGCGAGAATAGCAAGCAGGTTCTCCGGCTTGATTGGATCATTCCATTTTGCCCAGAAGTTTTCGTAAAACAGGGCGATGGCTTGTTCAAGGGCTTGGGGATGCGACAGAGAGAGGGAAACTAGGGCGCGTTGGATAGGCAGTGTGTTGATGGGGAAGCCAGGTGGAGTATCTTGCGAGATGGGGACGTTAAAGTGAGTGGATAGGCGCTGACGCTCTGTGTTTATCCATTTGTCCTTGTCTGATTGGGTGTGTTAGATGGTAAGATAAGCAGTTGCAATGACGGTGACTCCGATGATGGTCCACCAGGTGAGCCGTTTGTTGTATCTTTTTCTTTCGTGTTGCGCTTCCCCCTTACTGTGGCCAAGCTAAGCTGCTCTTTCAAGAGAAGGGGAGATCCGACATACTTTTTATCCTCAATGGTGGTGTATTCTCGCAGACCTTCATCAACCCCCCAAGCAGAATAGGCACATACGTCACCTCAACCTGCTTAAAAACCTTTGAGTTCTACTCGGAATGCTCTTGTTAGTACTGTAGTGCATGATTCTAGCACAAAAATCTGGATTTACGTAGGACACATGGTAAAGCAACTTACTTTCAAGATGTAGAAAGCAATGTAAGCAAACGGGCTGACAATGTCAACGTAAAGGGTAATCTTCGGCTGAGCCATGGCTGGTTGGATTATTGCAGAAGTCAAAAGGGGATTACTGATCTGGAGTGGAGATGAGACCGGGGGTGCCTTTGTTCCTGGCACCTTGCTCTATGTAGGTGGTTGGTGAGGAGACGAGGCCGGTGATCTCATAGCCGATCGGATTAACCGAGGCACAATCGGCCGGCGTCTATCCTTGACGCAGGCAGACAAGTACCACATTAGAGAAGGAAAATCCTGAAATTGTCAAATATGGTATTCATATCGAACCTACAATAACCCAGCTACTCGCCGGAATCTTGGTGCCAGGCTAGCTGCCTTGAACATATTACTCCTAATCAACCATGACGATATCCCTTTGAAGACCCAGCTGCGAAGTGCCGTTCGTAATAGCCTTGACTTCACCCGCAACCTCGTCCATTTCCTTGAGAGTAAAGTCCAATAAGTAACTCTCATCAACCAATTCCTCTACTCGCTTGTAGTGCCTCTCAGAGTACACCTTGATGGCATCCATCACATCTTTCAGACTGCCCTTTGCGCCAACCTTGCCCTGCGGCCTCAGACTAGCTAGTCGAGAAGCGGGATATGACTTAACAATAGTCCACAGAATCTTCTGAGCGATGGGTGCAGTACGCACGTTGGTATTCCAGTCGCGGAGGCGGATGAGCAGTTTGTACAGCTGTTCGTCTGCTAAGGAACCGAGGACTTCGTCTACGGTGATGAGACCTGAGAGACTGTCTGTATCTGGGTTCTCGGTTTCCACCACAGATTTAAAGAGGGAGAAGAGACGGGCGGGCTGGTCCATCTGGAGTGCAAGGACGATAGCTTCGCGATAGTTGCCGGCGTAGGTGTAGTTTTGTAGTTTTTGATCAAGTTCGACGCGTTCTGTTTCCGCTGTTGTGGCAGCTTCCAGCGTGGTGCTCGTCGTATCTTCCCAAAACGTGATGACACTATCTCCACCACCAGACACCAAGGCGCCCGTTGTGGGGTGTGCGACAAGTGCCCAGACACGATCAGTGTGGTTGTCAAGTGTGGACATGGCCTCACCGGACACTGTATCCCAGATCTTGACCAGTCCGTCACCAGCTGCAGAAGCTATTTGTGGGCCACGCTTGTCTCGTGCGTCGACGGGTCGATAGGGCAGCCACGACAGCTTCAGTACACTGTTTGAGTGGCCTTCTAAAGTTAGTAAACAGCTGTAGTCTGCTAGACTCCAGATCTTGACCGTCTTATCTCCGCTGCCTGTTGCGATCAAGCCCTTGTTTCCTGAGTTTGGCGCTTGCGAGTCTTTGGGTGCGAATTTGACTGACCACACACCACGTTTGTGACCTCGGAGGACACCAATAGCCTCTCCTTCTGCTGCGGAGTAGATCTTGACCGTACGATCCTGCGATGCGGACGCAAAAAGACTTCCAGAGGGGTCGATGTCGATGGCATTGATGTCTTTGTCGTGTGCTTTGCGGGTGTACTTGGCTCGCAGTTTACCCTTCATCTCTTTGGTGGTATCCCAACGCTTAACTGTCCTATCTTGAGAGCCGGTCACAATATACGCAGGTGGGTGTGACAAAGGGTCTGTGAAAGCGGCTGAGGATTCCTGGGGTATGGTGTGCGGCAGTGCAATCGCTCCAAGCGACTCGGCATGACCTGTGAGGACTGCAGCACAGGTATACGATTCGTTAGCGGGGTCGAGACGCCATAACCGTGCTGTGTTGTCTTTGGCACCTGTGACAAGCCAGTGGCCTGACCAATCTACATCTAGGCAGATGACAATGTCTTCGTGTCCCTTTAGCAGTCCGACATCGGCACCAAAGTATTTGCCTTGGGTCGCGTCTTCTGCGTCGGATTCGTTGAGTGTGATTATCCGAATATCCTCTGAGTTGGTGTTGAGTGCCAATAGGGACTTGTCTCGGCCAACGTAGGCGATGTCAATGACCTCGTCGTGGGTTCCGGAAACGCGGCGGAAGATGGGCAGCGGGTCGATGGTCTCTTCTACGACGAGTGACTCTGCTGTTTTGAGGGAGTAGAAGTTGAGCACTTGGTCAGCGTGCACCGAGATCAAGTAGGGCAATGAAGGATAGTAGAGGATGTTGACAATCTCATCCGTCTCGGATCCAGGCTCTTGCTCTCGGGTGAGCTCTCTTCCACTGGAGGCTGACCAGAGTCGTAGTCGGCCGTTCTCTCCACCAGAGTACAGGATCTTGCCGTCTGCGATGAAGCCTGCGCTCTCGATGCCCTCTAGAGTAGCAATGGTGCGTTGCGCCTTCCACTTGTGTGAGTCCCAGACAATCAATGTCTTGTCTCTGCTGCCAGACAGAAGGACCTTCTCTTGCGGCGAGTACTGTAACGAGCGAACGACGGAGACGTGCGAGTCGAGGACAGCAGTGCTCTTTCTCTTGTGAAGATCCCATATCCGTATTTTGCCGTCTTCGGCACCAGAGGCCAACCGAAACTGTATCTGAGTCTCGCCCTGAGCTTGATCCGACTCGGCGCCTTCCTGCCGCGACTTTCTCTTTCTCTTTTTGTTGTTTTCCGAGGCGTCGTCACGCTCGGCTACCTCTACCTCGAAGAAGTGCAGGGCCGAGACGACTCCACCATGGCCGTGGAAAGTGTGTGTTGTGTAGCCACCGACAATGTCCCAGATCTTGACCACGCCGTCGGCGCCGCCGGTGGCTATCAGTGTGCCCGTGCGATCTGTGGCTAGCGTGACGACAGGAGACGTGTGTGGGCGTAGTGTTCGGAGAAGGTCGAGCTCGATGACTTGGTCGTCGGTGTCAGAGGGCCTGAGGGCGAAGAGGCGCATGGAGAGGGAGCGCGAGCACACTACGAGATGAGATGCGGACGGGGTCAGGGCCAGGGCCGTGATTGCCTCGCCGTCTCCCTCGACCCTGGCCAGCTCCTGGCCGTTGGTGAGGTCGGAAAGAAGGACATCCTCGCCCAAGCTCGCGGCCAGAATGCGCCCGTCTTCGCTGAGGGCCAAGCTGCCTCCCGAGTAGATTGGCTGCAGGGTGCGAGCGACCTCGTACGTCGTCTTGACGGCAGCTCTTTGGGCCGACATGGTGGATTGTGGACTTGGTAGCGTCGCGTCTCTGCCGAGAGAGGTGAGGGAAGTGTCGCAAAGTGCTCGAGGAAAAAAGTTTATCGATAACGGCAGTCGCAAGCCACGCGCGCTGACGTTTGGCGCCGGCGCGTCTCCCCCCGGCCGCCAACTCGGCTTCTGGAGCATGCGCCTATATTGCATTGTTCAAGATGCAGTCACCTTGTTCTACTGCGTGCACCTGATCAAAGTTGAATTTTGTCAGCACCACCATGGGCCGGCAAGCCTACCTGGACAAGATCGCTTTCGTACACACGCCGCCAGCCAGCGCAATGCTCGAGGACATGTCTGACACGCTTGCTAGGGACGGTCTGCCTTTGAGCCCACCCAATCCGCCTCGCAGTCGACCGAATACGTCCAGCTCGAATCGTCGCAGTCCGAGATTCCACGGCGTTACCACGAGGCCACGGCCAACAACTACGTCCAGCTCTACGACGAGCGCGGCAACCCCATCAACCCCCGCTCCCACCAGTATGGCAAGAAACTCAGAGGCGCCCAAAACGATGTGCTCGCGTCTGTCGGCGTCGTCGAGCGCAGACACTCTCCCGCCGACGCCTTTCCAGGGTCCAGCGTAGAGCGTCTCGAGCTGCTCGAAGCCGAGGATACGGTTGGAAACGCCATTGCGCTGGCGACTACCCTTACCGAGAACCTTTGCACATGGTGGATAGGCTCAATCAGGGAGAGGATCCTGACATTTCGCTATCCCCATGCCCTTGCCTTCAGCCACATCGCAGCCTCGGAGCGTGCCCTCTCTGGCACTTCCATTGTCTATGCTGGCTTCTTCTCTCGCGTCTTTGCGACCATGAACATCCAAGCCATCGTGTACAGCACTTTTGTCTATCAGCCCGTCGAACGTGTGCTGTATGCGACACGTGCCAGCCCAAAGACCCGCCACTTCTTCCGACGAGCCAAGAAAGCCATCAAGTCTAGGTAGGTCCCACGTTCGCCTTTCTACTTCTCGTTAACCCCGTTAGTCTTCGTCTGGGCCTCGAGGTTCTGTGCTACCCCTTCTTTTACCACGCTGCTTTGCAGCGCCTTGGCCTGGTGCCCGCTCGCCCACTATTGCCAAACTGGACATGTCTCATTCCCTTTTCAAGCTCATCGCCTCTGCTACCATTTTCTGTGCGATATAATGCGTCCAGTTCCATCACGGACTGTATTGGAGCAGTGCTGACTTCACCCCTTGTCCTTTTATGTGCTGAACATGCCATTGAACGCTGGATTTATGCCTGTGTCTACGAAGCAGTCGAGACAGCCGTCGTCCGCCCTGACAAGCCCGACATACCCAGCCGAGACGCCAACGGAAAAGACCGTGCTTTGACTGTGCTCGGGTTGCGGCGGGAGTCACCAACCCTTATTCGCAATGCCATTCACAGGCTACTTGCAATGCTCGGCTGGGCTCTTCCAAGTTCCTCTCCAAACACACAACAGAAGCGGACCATCGAGCTTGCAACCACGGCTGCTTCAAACAATGGCCAGACAATAGAAGTCGGTGGTACTCAAGTGATCAACGCTACCCCGCTGCATCTTCCCGTGCTCCAGTCCCAAGATCAGCCTGTCACAGAGCCGCTCGACGCAGATGTAATCACAATTCCAATAGATGCGTTCCAAGATTTGATACGATCCACAACTCCACCGGGATCACCAACAGAATCCGAGCAAAACGAGAACGATCCTCGAATACGCATTACTTCAAGGGAAGGTATCGTAGAGATGGAAGTCCGCCTACCACCTAGGATACTTTCCACTCATACTCGTGTTGCAGAAGCCTCGGGTTCCTCGCGAGATGATGCAGCTGTGGAGCCGCGGGACCGAGCACGCTCAATAGACGGCCATGTATACCACCGCGTATCCCAACTCTCGTGTGAGCCTGCGCAGATGATCAGTGCAATGGTGAGAGCTCAGCTTGTCGGTCTTGCCATGCTTCCGTTTAGGATGGTTACTTTGCGAATGATTGCTTCACACCATCTAGTCAGCCAAGGCGAATACGCGGGGTCGCATCGCATTGTGAATCCACTAGAGCTCCATGGCGATATGAGCTGGCGGAACATTGGCACCCAGCTCTCACGCGTAGCGCTCTGCGGGGCACTGGAGTTGGCTATCGATCTCAGTTTGTGGGGAATGCAATATCAGGCCATTACAAAGTTTGGACAGAGTGTCTTCGGATGGGGTACGCTATAGGCGAGTCGCTCGCTTCGTATACAGCGTCAGCACCAGTGACATGCTCTTGCATTGCACTTGGACTTACCACTCAGGCGGGACATTCCTGAAGTCTACATGTTCGGTAACACCCGATGCAATGGCCGTAGGGTGGCACCTTTGTGCGTTTCACGAGCAACTAGACTCGACTGCCGGCATGGAGAATGCTCCGAAGAAGAAGAAGCAGTAAGCAGTGCACAGCAGCGTCCCCACGATTCCAACGGGTTGGCTTTTTATTGGTCACCGCCGCTATGGGGCATACTTGGTCTCGAGTCAAGTGGATAGACGTTTGAGCGGATCGATCATGTTTGTTGGGGCATGCGCACAGAGGAAGATTGCCGGCAGACGTTTGCAAGACATGATGGTGACTCGGAAGGCAAACGCGGCAGCACGTGCAATGTGGCGCTCCTCCCGCCAGCGCCAACGCGTTCGTCTCACGAGGCTGGCGCTATGCAACGCAACTAGCACAACTGATTGGGGGAGCGAGATGCGACGTCGAGGTTTGGTCAACAAAGGCTTTGTGACACGGAGATTGCGAATGGTTCTGTAGTAGAGCAATGGCATGTCGCAGGGGCAGAGAAGCGAAGGATGGTCGGCATGATTGCCTGTGCAGGGGCGGATCAGCAGGGATCGCCTCTGGGGCTTTACAAATACCGTTGACGCAAGTCGTCACTACAGAAACGTCGCTACCAGAAAAACCGTGAGATTCAGATAGAGCAGCAGTGTGCACGGCGCGCGGTGCAAGGCCAGATAGCGCGCAGAGGGTTAGGCAAAGGTGGTCGGAGGACTGGTGCCATAGGACAATGGTATATAGCCGGAATGCTACGCGAACAGAGCCGGGCAAGGGTCTGCAGATAGCAGCTGTGGGTGCGGATATGTACGCTTGGACTGAGGCTGGCGGAGGGCTAACGTCTTTGGTGCGTAGAGGCAACATGGGGGGAACAAGTTGAACCCACCAAGAGTTGACGACTGAACCCCTTTTCCACCCTTTCCCAGGGTCGGGAGAGGGTCTTGTGTCTGATTTCTTCAGCCGTCCCCACAGCGCAGCCGTCGAGAGCGATTTGCCGCCTCCCACTCGTTCTTTGCTTTGCACGGAGTTTTCGTCGGTCGTTCCTTTGTCGGGCCCCTGCACATGCACCGAGTCCCAGGGGATATCCACGCTTGGGCTTTTCGGCGGCCACCATCCTACCATCCATCCCATCACCGCTCCTTTTTCCCCACCACGCCAGCACACTGCTGCCGACCTCTTACTCAGACACGCCGAGTGCTGTTGTATCGCATCTTCACCCTCGCTTCCGCCCTCGACGCCCTCGACGTTTGCCAGAGCGCGCTCCAGCCTCTTGCGTCAAACGGCAGTATCCACTGCACCTACCCGTCTCCGCTGCATTACATTCGCGCTTGCTTCCCGCATCCAGGTCCCTGCCTGTCTGTCTGAGACTGACGCACACCCAACCAAGCCTGCCTCTCTCCCCTCCCCGCAATACACAGCCAGCTCAGACTGCTTCCCCGGCCTGTTCGAATTCCGGTCACGACTACTGGAGGGCCACGCCGGACATGTGCACTGTGGCATAGGCCACCTGGAAAAACAAAGGCAATCGGGCCAAACACTGCAGCGCCAGCACCCTTCCAGCCTGCAGTAGCACTCGAACATACGCGCCACCCCCATCACCATGTCGGCCAACTCGCTGCCTCGCCCCTCGCGGCCGTCGATTGCTCCTCCCACCGGTCCCTTGCCCTCGCTGCCCGTCCCCAAGCAAAGAAGCTCCAATGTCGGTCCGACGACGCGAGCCTCGTTGCTCCCAGGCGCCGCCAATACACGCGCTGTGTCTTCGTCGTCGCTACCCTACAGGCCAACTTCCAAGCACCTCACATCGCCGTCCGTGCCGTCATTCCCACCCGAGGCTGGTGCCGCCGGATCGCTGCCCGTTGGAAAATCGCTGCGCAAGACAGTCAGCATCGGTTCCTTTCCACAACCACCCAGACATGGTGGGCGATCGAATCCAACCAGTCCGCTGTCGACGAGTTCGACGCCTGGAGGAGACATGGTCGATCGGAGAGTGTCGTCAATATCCAAGGGTCAAACGCCTTCCAGGAATAACAGCCTTAAGAAGCCGCGAAGCTCTAATATTGGAGGAGCGCGAGGTTTACTACCGAAATCACCCCTATCACCCCCCAGTCTACTCAATGGAAGCGCAGATTCCGTCACAGTAGAGACAGCCCACCTCAGTCTCCCCTCACCACCGCAGAGTCGCAACTCTTCACCCCAGGGATCGTACGCAACCAGCGCAACCACATTCGAGGAAGGGGAAGATGGACGCGCAGATGGCAAGGTACACAAGGACGGCAAAGGCAATGTCATTGTCAGCGTTCGGGTACGGCCTGATGCTGGGGCCAAAGACAACAAACACGACTTGGAGTGGGAGGTTAACAACAAGCGCGCACTGATAGCCTACAAAGGCAAAGAGGGCGGAGACTACATATATGGTATGGTTGCATAACGAAGTGGAGGGTGACTGAGCTGGAGCTAATTTGGTCTGACATAGACAACGTATTCGATACCCAAGACAACAACGCCCGCGTATACGATGCTGCAGCCAAGCGACTTGTCCGGAGGGTCATGGAGGGCTACCACGGCACCGTCTTCGCCTACGGAATGACTGGAACCGGCAAGACGTTTTCTATGCAAGGAACTGCAACAAATCCTGGTGTCATACCACTTGCCATCACCGATATCTTCTCTTACATTCGTGAGACGCCTCAGCGAGAGTTTCTTCTGAGAGTCAGTTACATTGAAATCTACAATGAGAAGATTATCGATCTGCTAGCGGGACCCGTTGTAGGCATGAACGGCCAGACCGGGCCCGTTGAAGAGATCAAGCTACGCGAGGACAGCAAACGTGGTGTCTATGCGTCGCCACTAAAGGAGGAAATCGTGCAGAGTCCGACGCAACTCCTGAGGGTTATTGCACGAGGTGACAACTCAAGAAAGGTGGCGGGTACCCAGTTCAACGCGCGCAGTTCCCGAAGTCACGCCGTGGTCCAGATTGTCGTTGAGAGTAGAGAGCGCGCTCCCGGCCCAGCAATAAATGGCGACAAACGGTCAGCCATTGTCCCTGGTGGTGTCCGTGTCTCGACGCTCAGTTTAATCGATTTGGCTGGTTCTGAAAAGGCGGCTGATAACAAAGAAAGGCGGACTGAGGGTTCCCATATCAACAAGAGTTTGCTTACTTTGGGTACAGTCATTGGCCGATTGGCTTCCGATAAAGACAAGTCTGAGAAGGACAAGGGCAAGGGCGACAAACATTTGCCATACCGAGACAGCAAACTGACCCGACTTCTTCAACCTGCCCTCTCCGGTAACTCGCTGGTCAGCATTCTCTGTACAATCCAGATCGGAGCCAGTGGGAGTCCTGCTGCTGTCAATAGTCACACAGGTGAGACGCTGAATACTCTCAAATTCGCCTCCAGAGCCAAAAACAATATTGTCAGCCACGCCAAGAAGGCCGACGAATCTATGGGTGCTGGTGGGGACGCAGGAAGTCGAGCGCTTCTAGATCGCTACCGCCTGGAAATTGAAGAACTCAAGAAGCAGCTCGCTGAAGGCAAAAACAAAGAACCCAAGGAAGAAGAAGATGACGAGCTGAAAAGAGACAAGGAGGAAGAAAAGGCGCGCGAACTGGAAGACAAGCAGCGGCATGAAGAGCAGATGCTTGAGATGCAACTAGCCCGAACAGCCCTAAAGGAGCGGATCGAGCATCTTAACAGGCTGATTTTGAGCTCCAAGTCTATCGGTGTCAACAATGGCCGATCATTCTCTTCAATGAGCTTCCAGCGCGGCTCCATCATGAGCACCAACCACCACGACATGCGCCCAAGCTCTATTCGCTCTTCTGCTAGCCATGCGACCCTCGAGGTTCCCGGTAAAAGACAAAGCACACCACACCTCCACATGGACGGCTCTGAGGAAGACGACTCGGTTGGGGAGAATGGAGATGGTAGTGCAAGTCAGACGGTGCAGATCCAAGCACTACAGGCTGATCTTGCGGATAAGAACCGTTACATCGCTACCCTTGAAAAGCGCCTGTTGCACGCTCGGCGATCGAGCCATTCTCGTGTCTCCATGTCATTGTCACACAAGCTCACAAATAGTGAGGAGGGTGGTATGATCGCAGCTCTTGCCGAGAGAGACAACGAGATAGTCAACCTGCGCGCACAGCTTGAGGATAAGGAGCGTATGATCGGCGCCCTCACATCAGCTCGCAAGAAGAACGACACTGCACATGAGATGGGCAGCGAGTCACCAGGCAGCCGGCGCACCTCGGGTTATCAGCGCAGCGGCAGTGATGGTAGCGGGATTAGTTTACCGAAAGGTCCAACGTCGCCTGCACTCAGTGTAAAGACGCCCTTCCTACCCCCTCCAGTTACCAACGGCTCTACCAAGAATATCGAGGAGATGACGCGTATGCTAGACGAGATGATTACTGGTCGCGTTGAAAAGACTGCCAGGCGAAGCAGTCTCAGACCAGTCACCGAAGGACCATGATCTTACCCAACGCAGAAGATGGTGAGAGTCAGGTACGAATTCTTGCTTGGACGAACAAACGAACCAGTTCAGCCGGGTATGAAACGAAGTACAGTAATGAGGATGAGGCGAGAACGTCAGCAACGAGCGGCGCGCGGGTGTGGCATCGTACTTGCACTTTTCCCAATCCCATCCAGCAAACAACATGTTCATTCACAAAGGGACAAGACATTAGCGACAGGCGTTTAATCGGGGAAACGGAGTAATGATTTGAGCCACCAGGCACATGGACTGGTAGGAAAATTCGGCGCAAATAGCCGTGCATGGGATTTTTATGTTACGCACATGGGTTATATCCAAGGGGGGCGGCTTTCTGGCTGCTGCTACTGCTGCTGCTTGTTTAATTCACATTTGCGATATGGCGAGCCCTCCTGGTGGAAGGGGATTTTGTAACACTACTACTTTTTTCTTCTTGTTTTCTATTCTCTTCGTCTTCTTCCCCTGTGCCGACCGAGGGACTTTCGATCTGATACCCAAACCCCCCACCCCATCTTTTACATAGCTTGTCGTTGAATTGTGTTCTTGTTGCGCTAATGAATACAATGTGGGAGCTATAAATGAAGGCTTTCACACCTTGTTCTCGACGAGATTGTGTGTTTTTGTGTGATGTGATTTTAACAAGCCGTATTGATGTGTAGACAACTTGGTTGCACAACGTCTCGAGGTCTATACGCAATACGATAAGCGCTACCTTACTAATTGTGAGCACCGTCATCCGCAGGATTTTGAGACGCCAACACGCTAGCAATTTGCAGATATGTACTCCGAGGTTTGTTCATAGTACGTGGTGTGGGGCACAAACTTGTCGTGCCTCGGGATCCTGAAGGAGACCATACAGCTGCTATCTAACCTAGGTACTTTTTACATAGTCGCCTCTCGTAGGATTCCAGGGAGTCAACATGCTAGCAATTTATAGATACTCCGAAGTTGTTTATAGTACGTGGTGTACGGCACAGCAGAGCCTACTTGCCGTGCCTCGGGATCTTAAAGTTGATTGCCAGCTGCCGTCTTACTGCATGTCCAGCATGACATTCTCAAATAGCAAACTTCCTTTAATACGTGTGCATATACATCTGACTACATGCCCTTTACCCTAAACTTGCAGCAGACAAATCAGCCTACCTTTGCAAAGATCCCAAGCCACCATTGGTGTGGTGTCACTGTCATGTGGTTTTGGCTGCTCAACTCTAGCATCAAAGGCGTTTAGCGCCGGAGCGCGATCAGTCGACTAAGCACCAGTGCGTCAACAACGTTGCACTAGAGGGGCATTCTGAAACAACGACGCCCTGGCCCGCGCACATGCGGCAAAATGAGGTCCCCTCCTGCGCCTTCCGCATTCTCGCTGTAACCTTCCTGGATCAAGCAAGTGCGATCTCTGCAATCTTACCTTTGATCCTATCTTGGTCTCCGCAGCGCTTCTCGAGTCGTCGCTTCTATACCCTTGGGCCGCTTACTGGCTTTATCCGCTGTGCAAGGGACTCTCGGGCGCTCCTTGATGGAGATCATTTTACGGCGGGATCCTGCTCGGACATCGGATTGTTTCTGGTTGTGAAACTCGTCGTGCACCAGGAGGGGCCTTCTCTTCAAGACACGCCTTAGGTTTGCCCGCCCTTTCGAATGGCTTCTTGAACGTCCTTCTACTCCTTCTTCCTTTGATTCGTATCTTGAGCGAACGAGGGGATTGAGTTATACATTCTTGTACTTTATTTTTCTTCTACTTGTTTTGCTTGTTTGATAGGCGGTGCCTACGTCCCCTCCTTTGACTACTATCACATCTTTACTTGCTTGTTGGAGCGTTCTCTGCAGGGTCAGAGGTGACGTTTACCTACTTGCATATATCGGCATTACAGCTTCGTCATCACTGTAGCACTGTGCACTGCAGAAAGCCGTTCGACTTGGCCGTACCCTACATTCTCCCTCTTTCCACGAGCGGTGACGACGCGCACGCCCATCACATCAGTCTACCGGGTGTCTCGCATTCGACATGCTAAACCAGGCTGCGAAGAAGCTTTCCAAGATGCATGTTAGACGGAATCCGAACCTGTCTATACAGTCGACAGCGCACTATTCACAACTGAGCCCGCCACCCCAGTCTGCTACCTCTAGTGCTTTCCTCTCTCCCACGGTCCCCTCGAGACGTGGCCTACTTGCGAGATCCCCACCACCGAGTCCGAGCCTTCCTAGTCTGCTGCCAAAGCATGGAAAGAAGACTACACAGCCGAGTCATTCAAAGTTGGTGAAGCGAATACTGATAGGCTGCTGCGGTGTAGCATTCCTACTATGGATTGTGCTGAGGCAGATATACGCCAACTCGCAAGGAGCGGCAACTTATGAGGATGGCAACGAAGAAGAATGGGAGATGGTTGGTGGCAGTCAGTTGCCGCATGAACCTGTCGCCCTTGCGCTGCAGGACGCAAAGGGAAAGATGAGGTGGACTGTATCCATACCATCCGACTATGAATTCCCGCTTCGTCCGGCGCAGTACCGTGATATCTGCCATCAATCTATGGAAGTCTCGAAAGAAATCAGACAGGAAGCGAAGGCTTCGGCTGGCTTTGCGAAGAGAATGTTGAACTACTATCAACAAGACCAATATTACATTGATGTCCAGGAAGCGGAACAACAAGGACTGTTGCCACCATCTAAGGCTGCTGGAAGACCCAAAAGCTTCGTAGAGGACGAGGCTATCCGGGATGGTATCTCTACGGAAGGACTCAAGGTCTGTGACAGGACTTTGACATATGTCATGGAAACGGAGGATGCAGGTTTTGGCAACACGCTGATGCGTTTGTGGATGTCGTATGGTTTGGCAAAAGCCGAGAAGCGCGCCTTTTTCGTTGATGACACTCGTTGGTATGTATCTACATTTCTGACTACCGGATGATTGACACTGACACTACCGCCAGGCCGTATGGCAAGTACTCCTCTTACTTCCAGCCTCCCCCTTCCGCAAACTGTCTCCCTCCTCCCCCATCTCACATCGTCCCCTGTCCTCACACTGCCCGACACATCGTCGTCAGCGGAGCGACGTTGAAATCCACCTTTGGACATGCCTTTACCGACGAGTGGGAGGATCCAACAAAAATGGGTGTGCAACGCCAATCGAAAATCTTCAACCTCGCCCGAACAGGCTATGAGGCTCTCTTTAAACTTCGCTCAGACGACGAAACCTACGTCCTCCAACGAGCGCTGGAAATGTACGGTGAAGTTAAGAGCGAAGGCGGCCTCAGCATCGCCATGCACGTCCGCCACGGCGACAAGCACCCCATGGAATACCAGTACCAAAAGGACTACATCCCGCTAGCCCGCTACGTCGACACCGCCCGCGATCTCTACATCGATCTTGTCGAAGGCGGACTAAAGAAGAAAATGGCCAAACGCAATCTACTCTCTTCTCCATTCTCTTCCTTCTCTACCGACTCCCTCACCCCCCGCCATACAACCTCGAAAATGATACTCGCCTCTGACGACCCCCTCGTCTACGACTCCCCCGAACTAGGCCCTAACAGTGTTCGTGCCCAAGACCGCATTGTCCTCGCCACAAAAGCCGCTCTCGAAGCCGCGCAATCCCAGCCGAAGAAGAACACGTGGATCGACGAGATTACGGGGTGGGAAGGCGGCTTCTATCGCGACGTCTTCTTTTCTTTGGGACAACCTGTTGGCAACGCCGAGGACATGAAGAAGGTCAATGAGGAAAAATCTGCTGTTCCTGAGAGTGCAATGAAGCTGAGGGAGCTTGTTGGGCGCGCATATCTGCTTGACTTGAGTGTGTTGAGCAAGGCGGATACGGTGGTTTGCACAGTTAGTAGTACGAGTTGTAGGTTGCTGGCTGTTATGATGGGGTGGGGAAGTGCTGTACAGGAGGGCAAGTGGAGGAACATCGACGGCCAGTTCGACTGGAAGGGAATCATGTGGTGAGAGTTGTTCTTTCACCCCTTTCGTTTTTGTTTTTGTTTGGTTGCATGAGATACTCGGGAACAGGTGGGGATGGCAAGTGCGAAACGGCATATGTGCGTATATAGAGATGAATATAAACGGCCTAAAGGTAGATTTTGACTTCCCCTCTTTCTCCCATCTTGTTGAATTTAGAAACGTGGTATGAGAGCGGTTCTGCTATGATAAATGATGCTTGACAACAGCACACATCTCATGAAAAAGTCAATCCGGCTAGCCTATTGGTTCTGTCGGGTAGATTTTGGCTGGATTTTAAGCTTCAAGGCAGTCCGAAAATGATGTGGTCGGGTCAAATCTGGAGTAGCAATATTCTATGTGAGGAGTGCTACGAATGACTGGGGGCTGACATCCTTCATCTGCGATACTAAATCCAGGCGCAGGGAGTCATTGTATTGATTCCTCGACAAGACGATATTCCAACTATGCTCCCTAAAATATTCGTACAAGACAGTCACCACTTCCTCTGCCTACCGCCCCTTTGGTTTCTGCCCCTTTCTCCTCTCCCAAACCATGAGATATGCTTCCTTGGTAAACAACGTCTCAGCCCTCTCTTTCTCGACATACAGATCTTGAATGCCGTACCACTCCTCTCTCGCTCGATCCTTGACCTGCACTCTCCAAACCTTGCTTTCCTGCTCACCTTCAACACTATCATCCTTTTTCTTGACCGCCTCGTGAGTGATGTTGGCTACAAGATCATACCAGATAGGCTCGCCGGGAGGATAGTCTTGACTCGGCTCGACGTACGGTGACATGTCAAGAGAGTGTACGGGAAACGTGACGATGGTTGGATTCCGTTCCGAGACGAATTTGTTCTTGGAGAAGCGCTTGATGTTGAAGAGGAGGTAAGGAGGTAAGGGGTGTAGGAGGCGGTAGCGAACGCGGTTCTTTGACTTTTCTTGTGGAGTCACGCCGTTGTATTTTGAAAGGATATTGACAAGAGGGACCTGTGGGATGATGTTCTTCTCGAGGGCGTCTTGGAACAGAGGGGCTGCCGGTAGGTCGAGGGTTAGCACGAGGAAACGTGATATCTCGGTTTGAACGGCGGCGTCTTCGAAGCGGAGACGATCACCGGCATCAGCACGCGCAGTAATTTCTTGTTGCTCGATCTTCAGCGTGCCTTGGAACACTTTCTGGATTATGCTGCTGTTGGGTTTTGTTCGCGAGCCGCCGACTGCTAGGTGAAGATTGTTGAGGAACCATGAGAGGAAGTCGACGGGATCTGACTGGTCAGAGAGAGTAAAACGTTTTGATGATCGAAGAGCTATCTCTTGGAGGAGTTCATGGGGTGAGACGTGAGTTTTGAAGGCCCGTGGGTTCCAAATCTTACGGACGAGGGTGCTAAAGCGCTGTGCGAGCTGCGGCCGGGTCGACAAATCTTCCAGCATGAAATAGTTCCGCAAAGGAGAAACATGAGATAGAGCTTGTATCACAACGTTGAAGTAATCGTTCGCTTTGATGTTGTTCATACCAACGAAACCTGGGATATACTCTCGATTGGAGAGGTCCCATGATACCTTGGGCTCCTTGTCTAGCTTCGCAACCTCTTCTTTGTTCATACGCGGATCCACAACGAACTTGATGTCGTCCAACGACTTGGACGTCACTTCGTAGCCCTCTGGGAGCACATAGACCTTCTTTGTCTCCATATTGACGTATACGTGATGGCCCTCCTCCAGCGCGTGGAAGTATGCCTGCGATTTGGGGCCGCGACCTTGGTAGTATTTCCCGCATACTAGACAGGCATACACGTTGATGTTGGAGAGGGTAACGGAACATAGTTTCTCAAAGTCGAAGTCGAGGACTTTGCGATTTATCGTATCAAGGTATAGATCTGTGTAGCCGGCTTCTGGGGCAGTCTGGCGTTTCGGCGCAGCGATTGCGGGCTCGTCATCGTCGTCGTTGTCGTTTAATGCGCCGGCTTCCTCAAGCTCGGCATGCTCCTCGTCGTATGCGCCTGTGATGTCTACTTTGTCTCGATATTGCTCGCGCGGTGACATGAGATGACCATTGCTAGTCGCGCCATCGGGCTGAGGGCTCTCCATCTCTTCGTCTTCGACCTTGGCGCGCTTTGGTGCTGGAGAAGGCGCGTCGTACATTTCCTCGAGCGGTTCTAGCGCCGGTCGCTTGGACATTTTGCGCAGGGAAAAGTGTCGCGAGGATACGGCAGTCGAGTGGCAGCTGGAAGAAGCTACGAGTCCAGGTCGAATACAGCTGCTCGCGCAATTGGAGTGGTGAAGCAGCGAAAGTTGTAGGCATCCAAAAGGTCACGGGCGCCGGTGGAACCATTGGCCGGGGAAGCTCCGGGCGCAAACACGGCAAACACAGCTTCAACGCGGGCAGGTCGAGAAAAAAGTCGCGTTCAGGCACCACAAACCAACAACCCCACACCTTCCGAGATACCCCTCTTTGCCTGTTTACGAGTGCGTTCAAGATGGTATGTCGCACGCCTCGCTGCAAAAGCAACAAAAGCACTCACTCGCACGCAGTCCAACCCCACCCAGATCTTTGCGGAGGATGTCACAGAGGAGAAGGGCGAGAATGCGCGTCTCTCGGCCTTTGTAGGAGCCATCGCCGTCGGAGACTTGGTCAAGAGCACACTGGGCCCCAAGGGCATGGACAAGATATTACAGTCTGCGTAGGTGCCGCCTCCTGCCCCGCCATATGATGCCTGCACTGACATGTCTCCAGTTCTACCGGCGAGATCATGGTTACAAACGACGGCGCTACCATCCTCAAAGCGATTGCCCTCGACAACGCCGCTGCCAAAGTCTTGGTCAACATCTCAAAAGTCCAAGATGACGAGGTCGGCGACGGAACGACATCAGTCACTGTCCTTGCCGCCGAACTGCTGCGAGAGGCAGAGAAGCTGGTCGACCAGAAGATCCACCCCCAGACTATCATTGAGGGCTACAGGATAGCGAGTTCTGCGGCTCTCAAAGCCCTGGAGAAGATTGCCGTGGACCACAGCAGCGACGAGCAGGCTTTCAGGAAAGATCTCGAGGCCATTGCCCGAACAACTCTGAGCTCAAAAGTGCTCTCGCAGGACCGACTACAGTTTGCGAAACTTGCCGTCGACGCCGTCCTCAAGCTGGGGGGATCGACCGACCTCACGCACATTCAGATCATCAAAAAGGCTGGCGGAAAGCTGAAGGACTCGTACCTGGACGAGGGATTCATCCTGGACAAGAAGTTCGGTGTGAACCAGCCAAAGCGGATAGAAAACGCAAAGATTCTGGTTGCCAACACAGCCATGGACACGGACAAGATCAAGATCTTCGGTGCACGGGTCAAGGTCGACTCGACAGGCAAGCTCGCTGAGCTGGAGAAGGCTGAGCGCGAGAAGATGAAGGCCAAGGTTGAGCGCATCAAGGCACACGGCATCAACTGTTTCGTCAACCGACAGCTCATCTACAACTGGCCAGAGCAACTCTTCGCGGATGCTGGCATCTGCTCCATCGAGCATGCCGATTTTGACGGCATTGAGCGCCTAGCCCTAGTCACTGGTGGAGAGATCACTTCGACCTTTGACCACCCAGAGAACGTCAAGCTCGGCCACTGCGATCTAGTCGAAGAGGTCATCATCGGAGAGGATGTGTTGATCAGATTCTCGGGCATCAATGCCGGACGGGCATGCACCATCGTCCTCCGCGGTGCAACCGAGCAACTTCTCGACGAGGCCGAGCGATCGCTACACGACGCACTTGCCGTTCTGTCACAGACGATCAAAGAGCCAAGGACAACGCTGGGTGGTGGCTGCGCCGAGATGAACATGGCAAAGGCCGTGGCGGAGGCGGCACAAAACGTGGCTGGCAAGAAGGCCATCGCTGTCGAGTCCTTCTCCAAGGCGCTCCAACAACTACCCACCATCTTGGCCGACAACGCTGGTTTCGACTCGAGCGACCTGGTCACACGCCTCCGGAAAGCCGTCTACTCGGGCTTGACCAGCTCAGGTCTGGATCTCCTGTCCCCTGGAGGTGGCATTGCGGACATGAGGGAGCTTGGCGTCATTGAGAGCTACAAGCTGAAGCGCGCGGTGGTGTCGTCAGCATCAGAGGCTGCAGAGGTAAGTCTACCCAATACGGCGTGATTTGAGCAAGGAACTAACACGACTCTAGTTGCTACTGCGAGTAGACAACATCATCCGAAGCGCACCACGGAGACGTGAGCGCATGTAAGGGTGGGGTGAGCAGGCATGATGTCGTCAAGGATTTCGACACTAGATAGAGTGTATACTATGAAAGACATCAATGCATCCAGACGAACATGATGAAGACCAAGCTTCTCCTTTGGTCGTGTCACATATGTGGCAGTGGGGGCGGACACTGCCGAATGTGGAGTGAAGTTGCACGCAACGACAGGTTGGCGACTGTGAACAAACAGTTGCTTAGTAGTTGCGAGAGCTACTCAAGTGCTCACATCATCTGTTTCATGTTGTTGTCTCGAATAGGAATCTTAGACTTTTACATGGTACTTGCCGCAGCATGGCAGTCGGACTTGGTAAGAAACATGGGGGGTGTTGGGGCGGGGGGGAGTGCAAGCCGGGTGTTCCCCTTCTGACTGTGTCGTAGACCGAGCTGCAGGCAGACTCGCAGACAGAGTTGGAGGAAGACGAGATATTTGCCAACAAGAACGATGCTTTGAAGTGATATTTGGCCGTGTTGCCGGTACCTGCGTGGACAGCAAAGACGACGGGGCCAAGGTTGGTGCTAAAACAAGGGAAACAGGCGGGCGTGTCGGCAAGGAGTTTAGTGGGCGGGCTGGCTGACGAGGCCCCGGCGAGACCCCCAGTTTGCGGCGCACGCCCAGACAGTTGCAGCAGCCCCCGCAGGTTAATATCGAGGCCAAAATCACTGCTGCCACAGGCCTTCTTCTTCTTCCGCCCAAACCTCATCACCTCCCACTGATGCTCCATCACCCCCGCTCTCGCCGCCTTCCCTAGGCTTCCCACTCATCGACGCACGACCGACCCGCCATGCCGCGTCCGCGCCGGCCGCCCGGTGCTGGCTCGACGCTCACCACACTCGCCCTTCTCATCATCACGCTTGTGGCAGCTCAGCAGCAGCAACCACTCGACCACCATGTCGGCAACACGTCTCCCCACGCCGAGGTGCACGTGCAGCATGCAAACACAATTAAACCCCACCACGGACACCCCAGCCTCAAAGACACTGTAGGGGACGCCCACAGACGTCATGCCTACACGCCCTTGAACGACCAGAATGTGCGCGCCGTAGCTACCAAAGTTCCTTCTGCTCCAGCCATCAGTGCTGTCAGAGCCCATCCTGCCAGATACGCTGCCTCGGGAGGCCTCATCCCCAGTGCGCGTTCTCTGCAGGATTGGGAAGTTGAGGACTTTGTTCTCTTGGCGACCGTCGATGGCCATATCCACGCACGCGACCGATACAATGGAGAGGAGATCTGGGAGCTAAGCGGACGGCCCATGTTGGAGACCATCTACAACGTCTCCGAAGACAAGACCAGCCCCCACCACCAGCCCTTTGTGTGGGTCGTCGAGCCTAAAGAGGACGGAGCTCTCTATCTCCTCACTCCAGGCCCCCACCCCCAGCTACAGCACCTGGGTGTCACAGTCAAGCAACTCGCCGAAAGTGCACCCTACTCTAGCGATGACCCGGAACTCCCCGTCGTCTACAACGTCGAGAAGAAGACATTCATGCTTCTCGTCGACGCCGCCTCGGGCATTGTCAAGCAGAGCTTCACTCCGGGCGGCAACTTCCCCTACGACGATAGCTGCGCTCCCGACTCCAAGAACTTCTTCAGCACTCGGGAACGCGATTGCCGTGGCATCATCGACATTGGCCAGACTCAGTACACCATCACCATCCACAACAAGAAGACCAACGAGCATATATGCACGCTCAAATATGCAGAGTGGAACCCAAACAGCCGAGACAAAGATTTGCAGTCCCAGTACGATCAGACCCTGGACAAGCAGTACATTTATACCATGTACAACGGCGAAGTCATTGCCTTTGACTACAAGCGACCGAGATCGCACCAGCGTCCCCTCTACAGACAACGTCTGCCTTACCCGGTAGCACGTGTCTTTGACGTTGCTCGGCCTCTGAACGATCAGTCAAGCGAGCCGCCCCTCGTTTTGCTCCCACAACCAGCCGGCCCCATCTTCTCGGATGACAAAGCTAACCACGTCCTGCTCAACACGACCGAATCGGGGGCTTGGTATGCTCTTTCAGAAGTCAATTACCCCGCAGTCACCGACGGTGCACCCGACGCAGCTTGCTACAAGCAGAACCAGGTATCATACGACTGGGACTCAGCCTACGTGTTGCCGGATAGGAGAAGCCTTATTGGTGTCCACAGGCTGGACTACAGGATCCCCAGCCAGCAGGCACAATTGCCAGGCATCGCCGCCACGACTTACTCTCCAACCTTGAACGGTCAAGTCGTGTCTAATCCGCCTGTGACATCACCTCATGAAAACCCTCAACAGCAAACGATTGAAGGGCCGCCTCAAACGCAGACGGCAAAAGCATCCATCACACTCTTTGTTTCCTTTATGATTGCCGTTGTCGTTTTGGGAGCTACTGTGAAACCAACAGTACGACAGTCCTCCTTGAGCTACCTCAACAGACTTTTGCATCCAGCCAAGGCCACTCTGTCACCGACTCCACTGTCTGCCTCTACCGAGCCGGAAATCGATCAATCCGTAAAACAGGAGACTCTAACAGTGCCTGTCAGCGAGGACGTCGTCCCTGAGAAGCCAAATGTAGAAAGTGTAGTAGAGGCTGATATCGTCGCCCCTGTTGCTGAGGAAGTCAAGGAGAAGAAAGTGACTTTCAACGTCCCCGATGACGAAGATGAAGATCTTTCACCTCTCTCTAGAACCACGACGGTTGAACGTGGTTCTCCTAGTGAAGACGAACCTACCCTAACTGGTTCCACACTCAACGCGGATGCTCAACCCATGACTAGCAGTATCGACGACATTTCGCAGGACCCATCCGCCGCGCCCACGACTCCTAAGAAGAAGAAAGCACATCGGGGTAGACGTGGTGGACGCAAGCTCAGCAAGAATCAACAGAAAGAAGAAGACGAGGTAAATCGCATCGTGGACGCAGCTAAGCAACTCGAGGTCGGGCCTCGCCTGCAACCCGATGAACTTACTGTGAGTGGTGGCGATGTACAGAATGTCTCCGAGATCAAACGGATCGGCAAGTTGACGATCGACCAAGATCGTCTTCTTGGCAACGGAAGTGGAGGAACGTTTGTCTTTGAGGGTAAATGGAAGGTACGTTGAACAAGTCAATCTGTTACGATTGAGCATGTCGGCCGTCCAGCAATGACGGTTTCCACGCATTCTCGATGAGTATCTCATACTAATTCTCTTTGCAGGAAGTCAAGGTGGCTGTCAAACGCATGTTACCACAGTACTTCGGACTCGCAGAGCAAGAGGTGAAGCTATTACAGAACAGCGACCCGCACCCGAACGTTATTCGATACTTTGACGATGAGAGGGATGAGAACTTCTTATATATCGCCGTCGAACTCTGTCAAGCTAGTCTGTTTGACCTTTACAAAGACGGTCGTCCAGGAGAGGAACTTTCTGAAAGCCACCAGCAGTTGGTGAACAAGATCAGCGGGAAAGCTGCAGCTTGTCTCTACCAACTCGCTGCTGGATTGAATCACCTTCACCATCTTCGCATCATCCACCGCGACATCAAACCCCAGAACATACTGATTGCACAGCCATTGATCACCTCCAAGGACGATGTACGGCTAGTGATATCTGATTTCGGACTCTGTAAGACGCTGCCTGACAACGTCAGTACCCTTGTCGGAACGACTGGCAATGCAGGCACGGTTGGCTGGAAAGCGCCTGAGCTTATCTCGCAACCGAAGGAGTTGGCCAACGGCAGCTCTCAAGGCTTCTCTCGCGATTCATCAAGCTCTACAGACCCGGTCGCGCAAGGCGTCAAGCGAGCCGTTGACATATTTTCTCTGGGCTGCGTTTTCTACTACGTCCTCACTGGTGGTTGCCATCCTTTCGATGACGAAGAAGGCTGGATGCAGATCCGCGAATACAACATCAAAAAAGAGAAGTCCAATCTCGATCGCCTGCTTCTCGGTGCCGATTCCGTAGAGCCCCATCGTCTCATCCATTGGATGCTGCGACCCAGGCCCGAAGACCGCCCCAACGCCTTGCAAGTCATGAACCATCCCTTTTTCTGGGACGATCAGAAACGCCTTGATTTCCTGTGCGACTGCTCGGATCATTGGGAACGTGAACCCAGAGACCCACCATCGGAACACCTGGCAGTGCTGGAAGAATATTCGGAAGACGTACTGGATCATAGACGCAACTTCCTCGCCAAACTTGACCAGAGTTTCATCAACTCGCTCGGAAAACAGCGCAAGTATACGGGCGACAAGATGCTGGATCTGTTGAGAGCGCTCAGGAACAAGAAAAACCACTACGAGGATATGGAGGATGCAATCAAGGCCAAGGTGGGGCCATTGCCGAGTGGCTATCTGAGATATTGGACGGTCAAGTTCCCGCAGCTGCTGATGAGCTGTTATGACGCGGTGTTGCGATGTGATCTGGAGCGCGAGCCGCGATTTAAGAAGTATTTCGAGAGCATGAAGTAGTGGACGAAGAATGTTATTGCGATTGATGCACACACAGACCGAACATGATTGTTTGTCCATTCGTTTGGATTTGCTGTAGCCCTCTGATGAAGACCATGTGCTACCTCTTCAATCGACTGCCATCCAGCTCCGCTAAACTCGCCTTTACCATGTCCGGGTTGTTGTTCAACAGCTCTTGCACCCTCTTTTCGAAAGCCTTGACCATGAATTCTGCCACCTTGGGCGCGACGCCCCCACTCAAGGCCGCGTACATGGGATTTGCAAAAGCAAACTCTACCGCCAAACTAACCTGTGTCTGGTCGTTCTGGATAGACTCGACAGTCCACGTACTCCGTAGATGGGTAAGCAAACCATTTTCGCCTTGTTTCCTCTCTGTTCCCTGCTTCTCCCCATCTAAGTGATGGGCGATATCGTCAATCTTCAAGCTCGTTTCCGTGTTCCCGCCTACACTTTCCACATAGCGTCCCGGTATGCAATACACCCTACTCACGAAACTCTCGGTTATGCCACCAAAGCCGCTCGTCAAGATGCCTTCTGATGGCCACCGCCGGCCATGAACTTTATCTGGTGCCGACCACTTCGTTATGTCGCTGCGTTGGCAGTAGGGCAGGAAGTTTTGGTAGTTGGGTACGTCGGCTATGATGGAGTAGACGGGGTCCGAGGGGTAAGGGAGAGTTCGCACGGCGGTCAGGATTTGAGGTGGCGAGGACGAAGATGGGAGGGCGGAGTTTAGTGCTTCGAAAGGGTTGGGGAGGAAGGTTCGCCGTTGGGGGAGGCGCTGGGGAAGACGCGTGTAGCGGTGCACCGATGGGCGAGCGGATCGCAAGGATGCCATTGTGGATCTAGAGCAGTGGACAGCGGAGTTTGTATTGAGAGTGTCACCTCGACATGATACCTGAGGTTTTCCGAAAGCCTAGAATCGATGAGCGCATCAACCTTCAGTTGAGTGTGGATTCGCGCCGCTAGGAGATGCGGCTCTGCAATGACGCTGCCAGGGACCGCGGCCGCTAAACTCCTCTCGACATTAGCGGCTGAAATTTCCCCTCCATGAATTATCCCCATGCCCCGCGTACGCGACTCTAACAAAAGTCGGCCACGGCTGCGAAAATGGATGCCATGGAAAGCGCAAACACAGACGCCATGGACGGCCCAAGTTCTCAGGATAGTGGCGACTCCAGATTCCAGACGGACAACAGCATGTCAAGGAAGCCACAGCCTAAACAGCAATTATCCAAAGCAATGGAACATATGCGCTTCGCAGTCACAGTCGATCCTATACCGCATACTTCGACTTCCACGCCACCGCCAGAAGCCTCCGATGCCGCATCTCCACCCACGCAACAAGGCCCCGAGAACGACGCTTACGGAGTACCTGCTTCTCTACAGCCTGTCCGCGCACCACCCTCTCGCTCCCACGACCCTGGCAACAACCAAAAGCGCAGTGACCCCTTCGCATTCGGATCGCGCTACCTCGAGGAAGGCGACAACATCTTCGAATTCAATGCCTGGGACCACGTAACCGTCGACTCCAACTACCTTGCCTTCTCCGAAGAACAATATTCCAAACAACGGCAAGAGCCCGTCTCCGAGTTTGATCGCAAACGTTACAACGACCAGCCCGAGAAGTGGTGGAACCAATTTTACAAGAACAACAAGACAAACTTCTTCAAGAATCGCAAATGGCTGGCGCAGGAATTTCCAATACTAGAGGAACTGGGTGCAGAAGATGGACCCGAGGCTACCTTGTTGGAAGTTGGCGCTGGAGCGGGCAACAGTGCGTTTCCCATCTTGCAGAGGAGCCAAAACAAGAGGCTGAAGATACACGCATGCGATTTCTCTAAAAAGGCAGTCGAGCTTATACGTAACCACGAACTCTACGACCCGGAACGCATACAAGCCGACGTATGGGACGTAGCCGCATCGCCCGACTCTGAAAACGGCGGTCTCCCTCCAGGGCTGATAGAAGGCAGCGTGGATGTCGTACTCATGATATTCATCTTCAGTGCCCTAAATCCCAAGCAATGGGACCAAGCCGTCCGCAATATCTGGCGGGTCCTCAAGCCGGGCGGCCAGGTCCTGTTCCGCGACTACGGACGCGGCGATCTAGCTCAGGTCCGCTTCAAAAAAGGCCGGTACATGGAAGAAAACTTCTACGTCCGCGGCGACGGCACGCGAGTCTACTTCTTCGAGCAGTCTGAGCTCGAGGACATTTGGGGTGGAGCAGCCAGGAAACGCGATACGACGGTTGGCAATGTGGCGGATACAACAATATCCCAGACAGAGGCTGAAGGCGTCATCGCGGATAAGATTGAGAGTCTGTCGCTTCATGATCCGGATTCGCAGACGAGAGAGCAGAGTCATGATGACGTTAATGATCCCGAGACCCCCAGACCGGGTTTTGAGGTTGCGCACATTGGCGTTGATAGACGTATGCTGGTGAATAGGCAGAGGAGGTTGAAAATGTATAGGTGTTGGATGCAGGCTGTGTTTCGCAAGGCGGGCATGGAGAGTGAGGTGCCGACAAGTACGTTGAGGCAGGATAAGGAGGAGGAAGAGGGTGGGGACGGTGTAGCGGATGAACAAGGAGAGAGCCAGGCGAGCAAAGAGGATGCCGTGGAAGGAGGGGGCGTCAAGGTCTGAGGACCTGTGTCTTGAAGCCTGGAATACAAGGATCTGCATGGATGGGATGAAGATGAATGATACCATAACCTCTGAGACATAAAAAGATGCAAAAGCACAAAAGTTCGGTCTTTAACCCATTGATGAATCTTGGGAATCACTGTCATATGAAAGTGCATCGTGTTGAAATCGTACTGCATTTCTGGTGTACAGCTGTTATGCCCCTGAATGAAGCCGGCTATGCTACGCTAAAAGACTATTGCTCATAACACAAGCGATGATGCAGGTGCAAAAACTTTGGCGCCACGCTTCGCAAAACAAGTAGACAAACACAGAGCCTCAATCGAGGATGTCACAATATGATCCGTAATCAAGCCCCATTCCATGCGACCGGATCCAAAAGCACAACAACAGCGTCTTTTCAGTTTCCCTCCAGGATACCCTTGAGGATGCCAGCTCCAGGCCCCACGAGTGAATCCGCCAACTCCTTCTCTCCAACAACGCTAGCAACCCTGCGATCCTCAACAACAACCCCAGGAAAAGCTTTACCCCTCCCCCTGCGACTAGGCGTGCCAGCGCCAACATCCAGCGACCCAGCTTTACCCTCCACTGCAGAAACAAGCGACAGTGTCTCCAAACTGCCTACGATATCCCTGAACTCAGTGCTCGTAAGAGGATGTAGAATGTTCTCTCGCTTACACAGCGCGGTGTAGGCTTCAAAAAGTTCTTTGATGGTAGGAGATGTAGTGTGGGATCTTGACGGTGTGGCTAGAATGCTGTCGGCAGCGGTGGCACGCTTCCTTTTTTCAATGGCGGAGAGCGAGCAGAGGACGGCTTTTTGTTGGAGGTTCAGGTTTCGCAGACGTTGACTTGTGCCGTTGCTGAATACTGCTGCTGTGATCTTGGCCATGTGGGCAATGGTGGCGCGGGGTGCGGTTTCGACAGTGAGGGAGCCCAGGGAGGCAGCGATGATGCTGTTCAGGTCTTTGGTTTTGGTGGGTGAGCGCACGGCTGAGCAGGAGAGGTTGACTTTTTCAACTAGAGGGGTTTTCGAGGGCGAGGGCGTGGGTGATGGTGTGATTTCTGTGGCTTTTTTCAAGTGTTGGTCGCGCGTGTCGGCTTCGATGAGGTCGATTGCCCGCCGGCAGATGTCGAAGGCTTTGCGTAGGTCGCCGGACTGGGCGGCTACTTTCTTGGAGAGGAATATGATGGCGGTTGGGTGGATGAATGGTAGTTGGGTTGAGCCTGGTGGGAGAAGGGCCTTTAGTTTTGAGGTGATGACAGAGGATATTTGTGTGGCGTTGTATGGGAGGAACGGCAGTAGTTGCGGCTTGAGACCGCGAGCCTTGAGTCGCGGGAGGAATCGATCTGTGAGATCCAGCGCGTTCGCAATGCCAACTAGCACAAGGCCTGATTCTTTCTGTAACGACCACTCAAAGATGTTGTAGAAGAGCTCAATGTCCAAGTCCAGCAGGTGGTCCACTTCATCGAGCGTAACGACGTAAGATGTCTTCCGTTGCATGAAAACAGTCCTAAGCGCATCCATCTCGTCGCCCTCTGCGATCTCAGTGATGTCGACGAACTCCTCTAAAAGGGTTCTGTAGAGATCTGTGGCGTTCTTGACGCTCATACAATTGATGTATCCGGTCCTAACGGCTTCATCCGATGAGACTGTACGACAGACGTCGTTGACGAAAGCGCTCTTGCCGGTGCCTGGCGGACCGGAGACGTATATGCAGCCCGATGTCTTCGTCTTAGTTCGTGTTGTGATGAACGTGTCGAGTTCCTTCCTTTCATTTTCGCGACCAAACAATGCAGTTGGGGCAGAGCCTCTTGCAAATACCTGACGCGCTTCATTGTAGATTGTCGGCCCTGTGTTTCGTGGAGTGCCTGGGGTGTGTGGTGTGCGCGGTGTCAAAGGTCGACCGGCAATGATGAGTCGGTGCCTGGGTGTGACGGCAACTTTGCCGGCAAGCGCGTCGCGATGTCTCGGTGTCGAAGGAGTAGGCGCAAAGTTTTCTGGGATGTCCACGAGCGCCTTCTGCGGGGAGTTCTCCTTGGCTGCGGAAACGGGGAGTCGTGTGCATTGCGAGGCATACTTTGCGGGAGTTGTGCCTGTCTTCCTTCCGCGTTTTATCGACGCCTTCTCCTCGGGCTCATCCACGTCCATTGCATCCTCGTCGCGCACATTTTGCTTCTTTGGAGTGACGAAGGGATTCTCAATCTCCCCTTCGTCGTGTATAACGAACTGAGTCCTCCGCTTTGTGCGCGTTGCGATGTTTAATTTTGACTCTGTAGAGCGCGTTAGGGACGTGTTGTCCAAGGAACCGCGACCAGAGCCGCCGTGGCTCGTACCTGAAGCTTCTATACGTGCAGAGCTGCGAGTCCTCTTGCCGAGAACGGTAGAGGCCATCTTGGGTATGCTGTGGGAAGGTGCGAGGGGTGCGTTGCAATTGCCGACAGTGTGAGAGCGTCAATCATGGAAGGAACTGAGCGGCACACGAAGCACGCGCGACGCGTAAAGTGGTGGTCGGTGCGCGTCCCGCCCCAAAAGTCTTCTAACCCATCTTGTCACGCGCCTTTCTCCGCCTCCCACATATCTTACGAACATGGCCCAGCATCACTCAGTCAGCGGTGAATATGTCACGCGAACCTCGGGCTTGTCGAGCTGTTTGCTGCGAAACCCCTGCGCCTCGTAACAACTCTCCAACGAGATCATGTCCCTCTCCAACGCCTGGTCCACATCTACTGATCCTGGACTGACGTGCAGAGCATGACTACTGTCTCACCACTGCCACTTCGTTTGCGTGGTACAATTGGGCTGCCTTTTCGTTCTGCCGATTCTTGTGGTGGTGCAAGAAGCAGGGCTGGTATTAAGTGTGTGACGTGAGCAAGCACAATGACCAGCAGTATAAGGACCTTCGCACACAGTAGCCATATCATAGTCAACTCTTCTACTTCACCGCTATCTTCGCACTGCTTTTTCATTATTTCACAGCGTGGTGTGTTGGGCATCATCAACAAAGAGAACACGAAATGCCATATCAGACATACCCGTGGTGGTCGAATGGCTTTGACTTCTTAGATTCACATGCGCGCTGTACCAATCCTCGATCGTCTCGAAGGCTGCGAGCTCCATGGTGGGCGTTCTCAGAGCTCGCAGCAGGTCCATGCTGCGAGTTTTGTGTTACTCATGACAACATTGTACGCTACATGCTACCCGCTTAGCCTTTTCTGATTACGCCCGCCTAACAATGTGTAGCCGAGTCTGGAAGAGGGCCTCTTTGAGCTGAGAATGGTAGCATCACCATATTTCGACCACGTCCTGGAGGCATACAAATGTATCCATCGCTACTACAAGCACGGTTTCGATCAAGATGGCCCGGAGTCTTATTATGTGTCGCGTGAGATAGAGAGGCTATCAAAGTTGTTACGCAAATTGTACTTTGCAACAGGTATGCATGAGTTGGCTTCATGGTCGGACCAGTTGAAGTACATGGGAAGGGATACACAAATGAGTTCCAGACGTTTTCGATCCAGCGCAATGTCTAAGCATCAGAACAATCGTGGATCATTGATGCCGCTGATTATGTTCTAGACATAGATGCTTGGACTGCTGGTGTTGAACTCAACTTGCGCTCATATCGAATGGCTTGGATCACGCTCTAGAGATTTGCTGCGGTCGCTATTTGTAGACTGTCATTCGATGTACGTTAGACATGTCACTGCTGCTATCTTTCCTGAGTATGCGATCGTTCTTTGAGAAGTCGAGCGGTGTGGCGATCATGACCTCGAAGTGAAGAACGAAAAATGGCTACTGAACGTGAAACAAGCCGGCTTGTCGTACAAAAGATTGCACATGACAGCTCTAGCTGTAGTTTTAGGAATGCTCTGGCCATGTATCGAATATCTCTGGTGTGACGCCGCTTTCCAACTACCGCACCAGAACAACTCATTAACTTCTACCATGATTGGGTCTTTCCGCTGGAAAGCGTACGTAATTATTCTAATAGCAATATATTCCCTGTTCAGCAAGCAGGACTTGTATACTGGGGTACTACGCACGTTGTACATATACGCAGGCGGTGGACCCCCAGCGAATGCGTGAGTGGCCATTTGGCAAAAGCATTGCAGGCTAGAGATTGCTCGAACACAAGTGCGGCTCCGAGAGATGCAATGAGAAAGTGGCAGCCAAGTAGGACAGGAAGGTCATCTACACTAGACGTAAACTGTATTCGCTTAGTAGGAACGTGGAATGAATGTATTGACTATCATGACATTCCTGCTTGCAGTGCCGGACATCGGAAGAATACAGGAAACAAGAGAAGCAGTTTACTTGCGAGCGTCATATGTCTTAGTCCTTCTCTCATGTACAAGCAAGTAGAGCGGTGAGTTTGTTTGCTCCCTCGCTAATACTGTCTTGCCTCTGTCAATCCTGCGATCCACTTGGACGCCACCCTCGTACCGACTGCCACCACGACCAATTCTCTCCGATATTTGTTTATTCAGGTTGTCGCAAGCCAAGATCAGCACATTACCCCTTGATACACGGTAATGCCGTCTTACGACGCTACTTGTGAGACAGTGCGCGCTCGGTTCTTCAAGGAAATGGGCGAGGCCACCTACGATGCAGAGCGCGGCCGGGCGATCCAATCTATGGCCGAAGTAGCTCACCAAGCAGAGTGCATTCGCTCCGTGCAGCAAGTCGTCCATAGTCTCCCCAATATCTGCCAGACCGACCTAAAGATTGCGCTGCAGGCTACTAAGATTGAAGAACGCATCCTCATCCTATACGCGGATCCCATCACCAACGCTATTGAGATCCAGGTCCTGAAAAAGGCCTGGTCTAGTTGACTACAAGACTATACTTAGCCGCCCACAGAGCACATGATATCGCTTTCGAAGCTGATGTTCGCAATCCTGCTTATACTGTCCCTTTGGCCCTAGAAAAGTTTGTAGCAAAGGATGAGAGGGCATACATGGCCATGACAACGAGATGAAATTCAGAGATATTCATGGCGATGAAGTTGGAAGCTCAAGCTCCGGAAATTGCGGTATTGATAGGAAAGGTCCTGGAAGCTCAGATCCAACCTTGAAAGAACAACGACCCTCAACCTGCGTAGAGGATGTGTGAGCGGTACAAGGATCGCAGTAACAACAGCATCAGGAGCAGTGACAACGACAAGACGTAGAATGGAAAATGCAAGCGAAAAGCGGGCGACTAGAGAAGGCAATGATGGGACGTCGCGATTTGGAACTACGTACGTAGATGGCGTGGCGAACGACGAGACGGGGGCGATCTTCAGCTGTTGGGGAATGCGTGGAAACGCAGGCTGTTCTATTTGCAGAGTTCCAGAAGCACGTAGGTAGCATCGGCGACCAAATCTTGGAACCGACAGGTAGCCATGAAAAGCTTGTTTGCTGGATCACTTTCGCCTGTTATTGTTTCTTGCGGGGTGCATTGCCGTACCAAGCTTTCGGAAGGGATGCCCCCGCCCCTGAGTCGCCAACCGTGCGTGACACTTCAATCATGATACAACCACACTTTCTTGCTAACCTAAGACATTCTTTTGTCGATGCAGTGCAGTCACTTGTACTTTTTTGCCTCGAAATCTGTGAGAGCGGCCGTATTATGTAACGAAGGCGCTTGGATGCACGTCGCTGGGGTGTGGAGCTGAATTCCCCTCGCACATATGCAGAAGAGAACCGTGCCGCCGATCATGTCCTTCCTAGCGCACGGCGTGCATCAAAGCAACACCGCGATATTGTTTTTTCAGCCTGCTCAACAGAACCGATGTCTGAGGCATAGCTCCTCATCGCTAAGGACGCGAGCCAGCTATGGTGTGATGACTGCACAAACGCCCTTAGGGGTATTGTGCTACCGTATAGGCATGGGCCAACAGACGGGCATATAATCCGCAGAGACCTGCATTTCGGAATCTGCACGCTCGTTTACTTTCGTTCCGAGTCAACATGAAGTGGACATCGTCTCTAACGTTTGGTGCTGCCGTCTTGGCCTCTCTCGCGACGGCACAAGATACGCCGACAAACGATCGCCAACCCACAGTGAGCGCGCCGTACGAGAACCCATGGAAGGCATTGTCCGAAGAAGAAGCTGCTAGTGTCAATGAGCTTCTACAGGAGAGAATGAGCTTGACAGGCAACACAGGATCCAGCCGAGATAACTTTGTGTGAGTCTGGCAATCCAAAACATCACTGTGCCTACTAACACCATCTCAGCGTACAGCTTTCCCTTCTTCATCCCAACAAGACGGACACTCTACCCTTTCTCGACAACAATGCCACCGCACCAAGGCGTTATGCGCGAGCAACTATTCAAAGCGGTACCACCAACTCGACGGAGAAATACTGGCAAGAGTATTTGGTAGGGCCGCTACCAGCAACAAACGCCACTGCGGTTGAACCGTTGACATTTCCTTTCCAAAACTCTCAACCGGGACGAACTCCCATGCATCCTTTGTACTCACCTAATGAAGCATCAAGTTTCTTCACGAGGTTCTCGACAGAGGTCGAGGATATCTCAATGCAACTGTTCAACACTGTAAGTTAGAAGACATACGCACTAGGTAACAGCAAAAGCTTACATGTCTAGACTTTCTTTACTGGTAGCATTGGTCTCCGGCTCGGTAGTCCCTTCTGGGATGAAGAAGGCCGAATAATTTCCTGGGCGGCGGCCTTTGCGGATCCAGGTACCAAACTTAGCAGTGTTACAGTGGAGCCGCTCGGTTTTGCTGTAAAGTTTGATTTGACTGGACAAAATTCGGACAATTGGAAAGCTGTTGGCTGGTACTCGAAAGGAGAGTTTTATGCCAGTACTGACGACTTCCGTGCCGCAATCAACCAGCCCGACTACCAGAAACCACCACCGAATGTACTGGGTAACTGGACGTCCACTGACAGGCAGGGAACGCCCATGCCCTTGGACCATCTACCACCGCCAGCGTCTATCGCCCAAGGAGACCAGCGATTCAAGATTGATGCTGAAGAGGGATATATATCTTGGATGGACTTTACGTTTTACCATGCTGTCTCCCAGGATCTTGGCCTTTCGCTGTTCGACATCAAATACAAAGGCCGACGTATCATTTACGAGTTGTCTTTGCAAGAAGCTCTGACGTCCTACTCCGGAACCGATCCTTTCCAATCGCAAGCAACATTCTTCGACACTACAAGTGGTATGGGCTCGACACTACAACCTCTTGTCAAGGGTTACGACTGCCCTAGTCATGCGACATATCTCCCTGCGACATGGACCGAAGGCGATACACTCAAGACCCAAGCGGATGCTATATGCATATTTGAGTTTGATGCTGGCTACCCGATCCGCCGCCACTCTTTCTCACCATCCGCACCACACACCAGTGTAGCAAAGAATATCCAATTTGTCATGCGTACCGTAGCCACAGTAGGCAACTACGACTTCATGATCGACTACAGCTTCTTCTACGACGGAGGCATCGAAGTATCCTCTCGATTTTCTGGATATATTGCCGCTGCCTATTGGGATGGCCAACCGGAGTACGGCTTCCACATCCATGACTTTCTCTCAGGTAGCTCACACGACCACACCCTCACATTCAAGGTGGACTTGGATATCAACGGAAGGAAGAACAGTGTGCAGAAACTGCAATTTGTGCCAACTTCCACGACATATCCCTGGAGTCAAGGTCGAGTATACAACACTTTTAAAGCCGAGCGATCATGGGTAGCCAACGAGAGCGAATCCAAGATCAATTGGGCGGAGAACGATAACACATTGTACGCCATTGTGAACAGGGATACACCGAACCCATACGGCGAATACCCGGGTTACAGAATCAAGAGAGCTGCCGGTACAATCCATCTCACACAAACAAACTCGACAAACACTGGCAAGACGGGTGCCTTTGTGACGCACGACTTTTACGTTACTCAGCAAAAGGAGACGGAGCCGAGGGCTGCGGATGCCAACAACCAGTTTAACAAGGATGATCCCTTGGTAGATTTTGCATCCTTCTTCGATGAGGAGACTTTGGAGCAGGAAGACTTGTTCGTAATCCCATTCCTTATCAGTATCGCGGCTGATGATATATAACACCTTACTAACAAGACACAGAGTACTCTGGTTCAACCTTGGCATGCACCACCTCCCGCATACTGGCGATTTGCCAAACACAATGTTTAGCTCTGCGCATTCTGCCATGCGATTCGAGCCACTTAACTACCTCGTCGGCGATCCATCTGTCTCGAGTAACCAGCAAGTCAGGATCGAATACGACGACCAAGGTGCTGTTACGAGCGTGGATGAGTTTGGCAAAATGTCTGCCAATACGACTTGCGCTTGATCTGCTTCGAGGTGGAGAACTGCATGCTATCAGGCTTGCACTACTTTGTTGTTTCTGAACTGTCCATAATCATTTTCTTTTCTCAAATGCTATTACTATACTTTCTTTCTTGTCTATCCAACCTTTTGCTCTCCAAATGATGTGCATAGTCCCGCATGGTTAGCTTGTTCGATTTTCTAGCATTGATCCTATATCTAGTCATGTACGCATCGCTTCGCCTAACAGGGATTGTGCCCCTCCTCAGAAACGCCTCTTCGTATACGCACATGCAGTAAAAACCTGTTGCGGATGAATCAAGTTGTGGCGTAGCTGTGCTGCATCACGCAAGGTCCAGGCCCTGGCTTTACAACCTTTCGTCCTCAACATTGAGTAGGTCTCGTTTCCAACAGGCACTACGCCAAATGCTGGCAATGGCTTCAGGTGTACTAAATCACATGCGATTCTACGCCTCTGATTGCCAAGGAGGTGAACACGTAACACGCATGCAGCGTATGGGTCATGACGAGGTCTATCCCGCACTAACGATGTGTTCAGGTATCGTGCGCACTCCTACCGGGATGGTCGCCAGCTATTCCTACTTTAGATCGATGCCGAAGATATACAGAATAGAAGTAGAAAAATGAGACATAATTCCAACTGTCTGTATTGATGTCTTTAAACAAAAAAGAAACTTCAGGTTTTTCATCTAGTCGCGATCTTTTTAATGCTGCATCATTTGAAACAGACGAAAAACCGAAACGCAATCTTTCTCCTTGCATAATGTAGCGCAAAGCGTCGTTTTGGGTACGATGAGCGCGCAGCGAAAAGAACTTTACGGATCCTGTCTTCTTATCAGCCACCATGGGTGAGATCGGGTAGAGCATTGTTCCTCTATACTCAAACTCATTTTATTTCACGAGGTTGTCCAAGTACCCCATAGACAAACAAAATAATGTGACATTTAACGGAACTGCTACAAAAGGCTTCATAGAAAGACTTTCACTCATTACCATCCAGCTATTGGTATCAACGTGTTTTGCGTATATTAGCCTATATTGGCAGCCAACACCGTCGTTCTCGCCAGCCTGATCATGCGCTGTGCTTCTTCTTCTTCTTCTTCTTCCTCCATAGTACAGTACACCCCGGTAATGTCTCCCTTTCTGTGACGTGGGATCATGAAGCCGCAACCAACGGCTTCACGTGTTGCTTCCAGACATCTAGAAATGCCCTTCTATCCTTCTTGCTTTGAAACTTGATGTCCAATTCCGAATACCCAAACCGATTTAAGTTGCCCGCTCTCGAAAATCCACTGCCATTTCCAAATATGCTCCTCGGCGACTGGAGCGAGCCGTTCAGTGACCCTGAGGCCCTACTTTCTGATCGCGCCAATTCTGGCATCTCCATAGAGTCGTTTCGTTTCCTTTCGAAGAGAGAAGAGTTCACAGGCTCGGACTCGGACCGGGTCGATGATTTGCGGCGTTTGAGCAGCTTATCGGTCGCCCAACGCGATGGGTCTTTTGAAAAGACAAGAGTAAGCTTGTCGCTTTCTTTCTTGTAGATAGAATCTGCAAGCCACTCGAACGCGTAATGTGGCTCCTCGACCCAGTGACCTTTCTCTTCTTCTAACGCGCTTGTGTAGAATAGCAAAACCAGAACCTCGGATGTGATGAGCTCGCCATCTACCAGCTGCGTCTCAACGCGCCGCCATAATCGCAGATTCTTGTTACGACATTCAGTTGGATTTTTGTTTGACGATATAGCCAGGATAGGTCGATCGAATTTAAGTTCGGCAGGATCGACGCCGTTGTTGGTGTATAATAAGGTTTGGAACTTGTCCGCTGATTCGTGACCAACAAATGTGTATTTAATGTCAATGTACTGTTTGTATAGTCTTCCGAACGAACCACGTGGAAAATCAATAGACACTGCACCGTCAGCGTATGTGGTAGTCAATGGTATCGATGGACCGGTGGCAGGGAAATGCTGTTCAGTCCAAGTGCGTAGTTTTCCATCTTGGCTAGAGTAATATACTGCTCGCAGCGAGATGCCAGTATCTTCTCGATATCGCCACCGAACGTCGCATTCACGGTTCTCGGGCCCGTACTTTAAAGACTTTCGTTCAACCTGCACATTGCGACAGACGCGCTTCCAATCGAGTGCAGCGTCACCTAATGCCATGGTGGCCAGCGATGTGCGCGAAAGACTGCGTTGCAGCGTGGGAGATAGCGACTTTTCTGGGGTAGTACCTGCTGAATAGCATTCGCTACTTCTTGTTGTAGACATAGAGGCAGTTCGGCCCGAACAAAGAGACTTTGATGTTGGCGACTGTGTCCAGTTGAACGAGCCAAAATAATCTGGGGATGATGGTCGTATGCTCAAGCTGGGACGGATGGTGGCTGTCGAGTCACTCATCAGTTCTTGGCCAGACTCCGTAAAGTCACCAGAATGGTCTGTCTTGAGGGTATACACTCGCGGTGGTGCTGGTGGCATATCGCGGACCTCCTGCTTCATCGTATCGCTCGGGACCAGGTGTGTTCGTTTCTCGGCAGTAGCCCGCTTCGCGCGATTTTCTTCAATGAGTATCGCATCGTCAACCTGTCGCCTAAGTTGATACAGTACTGCAGCGGTTTGAACATCGCCACTCGGTACAGAAGCGGGTATGTCGCCTAGCGATAGGGGCCGTGACGATCCCGCTTCTTGAGCTATGCGTTCATCCTCGCTTTGTAGCCATCTATCAAAAATCTTCCATTCGCTGAACAATGGGTGTTCGTCAGGAGGCGCAAGCGCTAATGGCGTATGGTTGCTGGAAATTCCAAGACTGTGAGTGGAGTATGAGCGGCGACCCATGTTTACTGTACGAGATGGCGCGGCATCGAGAAGGCGCTGAGTTTGCTTTGTTGCTTCGAGATGAAGCCGTCTAGTGGCGGTCAGCGACTAAATCCTAAGCGCTGAGTGCGCATGACGCTTACAACTGGAGAAATGAGATGCACATGTTGAGAGCTTGATAGTGACCGCTGATCTGTTTTCTCAGTCCATCGATTTCTTTTTCCATCCCTATATAGCGGATAGTGAAGATGAACTTCTTAACAGACATCTTCCTATCGACGAGATGATCAGCGTATGGTTCCAGGGTCTTTTCACACTTCTTCAGCGTGTCTTCGAAATCTTTGACGGGAAATGGCATTGTTTGGCCATATTGTTTCATCAATTCGCCTAGCTGTTTGAGACAAGTATGGAAGGTGGTGAACTCTTTCACAAGCCCACTAACTTGAGCTTCTGAGTTCTCATTCGCATCTGAATGTAGGGATTAGCAAGCTGATCCCTGGAAGATACTGATGCAGGGTGGTAGCTGAACATACCTTTGAAAGCAAGGTATACACGAGTCGAGATCTCCAACAGCTTCAACACATCGGATGGACTACATCCAAAAGACATTTCGGTTCGCTTGCGCCGCGCTCAAGCGCAACACAGGATGTTTAGTGACTGACCATGCGTTGTGGAACTGCTAGTACACAGTGGAGGCAACAGTCAAGAGAAGTTCAAGCCTCTGAGAGACGCAAACGGGGTTGTAGAAGAATCTTCCAAGCTTACATCCAGCTTCCCGACATGTGCATAACTTGGCTAACCCAAAGGCAGACCGCTGCGACATCTGGAGTGGCTTAGCATATTATCTGACATGCTACTAGAGCCCAGGCACGCGCATTTCTCAAGCCTTCCAACGTCGGAAGCACTACTTGCAGCCGTGATCTTATTCAAGAGCGGCATACAGCTCGTATTCGTGCATGTGGCGGTATCAGGATGGTTCACCGAAACCGGTATGGCGGCTTTTGACGTTCAATGAGGATGCGAAGATCACCACGTGGGGAGGCGAACGGCCATCGTCAACTACCAGATACCCAGATTAGCCAACCATCATCATCCAGGACCGCGCGGCTTCCACTCAAAATATTGAAGGCAATATCATGATTCCATCTTACAGACATTCTGACAAGTCCAAAGTCCACACTGTCCACCGCAACTGTGTTCATTCTTGCGCTGGCACCCGCCCTAGACATGACGAGTCGCAGATGACATCCTCAGTTAGCCATCAATGGTAATCTCAGATGACCTGTAAGGTTGACATGTCAGGGCTATGCTGCGGTTTTTCTGCAGCAACAAACGCCACCAAGTCTGACTTCGGCGAAGAGAACAAGATTGGACACGATGAGGAAGAACCCATGAGTAGCGCCAATTCCAATGCACCCCCTTTTGTTGACCGGTTTATTGTGTCGCCTCGGGCTGTGCATGAGTTTCTAAGAGTGGCTTCGGTGATGCGCATCGTAGTGGAGGCTGAAGCTTCGTACGCCCTCAATATGAACTGCGCTGCCCCGAGAGGATTGTGTACAACAAACGACGCAACACAAAGAGATTTTGCCAAAGCATACGCGTTGGGGTGCGACTACCTGTTGTAAAAGAGGTTCATCATTAACGCGACGATGGGTCTTCGGAACTGGATCACACGACCAATCAAGGGCCACCATATCGGGATAGAGGACTTGACCGCAGGCGGGAGCGGCATTCCTGTGGGTTATTCCTGTTCACACGCAATGAGTTCACTGCTTGTAGGTGTCTTGCTGATCTTAGTGACAGGAGATAAGGCGTCGGCGATGGACGCTCGCAACAATCGATTCAGCACCCTTCCAGGTCTGGGTAGTGGTAGTCGCTGGCATCGGCTTCCTAACAGATGCGTTCGGACTCTTCGCCTTGAATGTCGTTACTCCTATGTTAGGTTACGTCTACTGGCCTAACCACGACGAAGGTGGTATACCCTCGGTGCCGTCCTCGGTCAAGACGGCCATGATGTGTTCAACACTTGCGGGTACAATGGTAGGTCAGATAGGATTCGGCTTCGCAGCAGATCTTCTGGGCCGACGCAAGATGTATGGGCTCGAGTTGGTAATCATTATCGTCGGTACAATGTTGCTACTCATGAGTTCGAACGGAGAAAAGAATAGCATGGCGATTGGAGGGTGGCTAATCACCTGGCGAGCGATTATGGGTAAGAAAGAGTGACCTGGCTCATGGATTCTTGATAGTACTGACATTACGGAGGCATTGGTATCGGGGCTGACTACCCTTTGAGTGCTGTATGTATCGATATCGAGCGTGCTCGTCGCTTTACTGATCGTGAAATAGGTTATCACTGCGGAGTTCGCTCCTCGCAAGCACCGTGCGCGCATGCTGAGCTGGGTTTTCTTTGCTCAACCTGTTGGACAACTACTCGCCAATGTCCTGTCGCTTGCTGCAGTAGAAGCGTACAAGCCCTGGATCAAGAATAATGTAGGATCTTGTCAACCTACCGACCTGGAGTGTTTTCGAGCTATCGATCGGCTGTGGAGACTTGTCATCGGCATTGGCGTTGTGCCGGCTCTCATTGCTCTCGTATTTCGATTTACAATCCCAGAGAGCCCGAGGTACACACTGGACATCTTGCAAAACACGAAAGGTACTCTCGAGGACACCGCGAACTTTTTCGGCGCGCCCGAAGCGAACCCTGAACATGGCGAGGTCGAATTATTGAATGTGCCTGCTTCATCGGAGAGCCGAAGGCCTGCTTCGAGGCATTCAACTACTTCTTCAGTGATTGCACCTGACGAGGAGGTTGAGAGCGACAGTGAATCCGAGCACCGACTCAGTAACGTGCATCTTCGTACCACTGCAGCACCGCAGGTCCAGCTTTCTCCAGGAGATCCAGAGTTTTCCCCTCCACTCGCCTCATGGACCGATGCAAAACAGTTTTTTATTGCCGAGAAGAATTGGCAGTACCTACTGGGAACCTCGTTGGCTTGGCTGTTTCTCGATTTCGCATGTGAGTAGACCACTAAGCCGCTGCGACAGACTTACTGACTTTGAGGCAGTCTATGGGCTGGGTCTATCCTCACCAGAGATTGTCAGACACATCTGGCCGGGTGGTATCAAAAATGAGTCATCTGTGTACCAGACACTGAGCGATAACAGCAAATATACCCTGGTTATGGTTTCCACAGGGACAGTTGTGGGTGGTCTGCTGATGATCAAGATCGTCAAGTATGTGTCACCGAAAGTGATCCAGTTCTGGGGGTTCCTGGTTCTGTTCGTACTCTTCATCGTAACCGGGAGCGCTTGGACGAACTTGCTCGACAGCAGTCGATCAGGACTGATGGTACTGTATGTGATCAGTCACATCGCCTTCAACCTAGGGCCGAATGTGACGACATTCATCATTCCTGCTGAGATCTTTCCGACAAGATATCGGTGTACCTGCCACGGGATAGCTGCTGCTAGTGGAAAACTCGGGTCTTGGGTAGTGCAGATCTTTCTGGCGTATGCTTTCCAATCCGACAAGTCTAAAAACCAGGACGATTTCAGATGGGAACGACAGAACTTCGGGCACATCTTACAAGTCATGAGCGCGTTCATGGTAGCGGGTGCTGTGACGACATATTTCTTGGTCCCGGAGACGAGGGATCACGATAATAAGAGTCGAACACTGGAGATTCTGGCATGCGGCAAAAAGGTCATTGATGAGCTGAACCGTCAACGGAAGAAGGAAGATGAGGAGGACTAAGCCTTTAGTGCGTTCGGTAACGCGAAAGTATTTTGAATCAGTCCAGGGCCTGGTAACCTTAGTGCAAATGTGATGATGCCATGGCGGGCGTGTTCGTGGGTTCATGTTGGGCTTTCGCAATCAGTTGTCCAGCCACCTAGATATGACGCACCACTCTTAGACACTAGTCCCACTCGGTACTAGACGAAACCCCTCCTCCAAGGTGCCGCCCTCCATTTCCGAACTCCTACAGTTTCGAAGTCTTGAGAAATCCAGGGCTATGACTTGCAACTCCCTCGACCAGTAATACGAGACAAATTGATAAAGACCGGTCAACACCCCTCAAATGTACTCAATTATGAGAACAGGATGAGCGGAATTACCTGTAGATCAGAAAGAAATGCATAAGGTGTGAGTAGTATGGAGTAATAAATATTTGTTGAACATCCTTGGTGATTGAGAATTGCCTACTTTTGCTTCACAGCTTCATCAACCCTCTTTCCTTTCTACTGCCAGATCAATGTAATCTTCTTCCACCACGGCCCTTTCACTGTTCTTGCTGGTACTTCCTCAGCGAGAACCTGATCCAAGCCTGTCTTCATGTCCACCTCCGCTGGATCATAAGCCCAGGTATCGCTCCAGGCCCAGATCCGGTGTCCTCCATAGAATAAAAAGAACATGGGAATACCAACGTATGCAGTGAAGAAAGAGCTGACGTCCCACTTCTCAGGCCAGAAGACATCAAATCCATTGATCAAACACAGGAAGGTGAAGCTAACGATAACGCACCAAGCTCCCCACTTGTTGACTGGTGAACGATATGGCAGGTCGGTGATATTTTGCGCTTCACAAGCTTTCCGGAAACGCAAAAAGATGATGCCGCAGCAGATCCACGAGATGAAGCCAGACGTGTTTGTCAAGTTGACGAACCAGTTAAAGACGACGGCGCTCTCGCTGCCTACGTTCAGGTATGCTAGGGCACAGAAGAGTGAAGACGCTGTAACAGCCCAGTATGGCACACCAGACTTAGTGCATGATTTGAAGATGGAGGGCGCGTTACCAGAAAGCGCAAGCGCATATAGGGAGCGCGAGGAGAGGAAGAGGAAGGAGTTTCCTGATGACCAAGCACTTATGATGATACCGGCGTTGATAACGCTGTCGAGTACCCTAGATGCGTGTATACGAGGTCAGTGAACGGCCCACAATCAGTTCGTACAGGGCCACTTACGGAATACCGGCGTTCTTGATGCCTGCGACGAATGGTGACGAACCGGCACCAGATCCCCCAGAGGTGATAATGGGATCATTTGAGGGACAGATAACACCGATTGCAAGCACACTGCCGACGTAGAAGAAAAGAAGACGGTAGATATATCGGCGTGCAGCAGTAGGCAGGTTCCGCCGCGGTGACTGCATCTCACCACCTGTTGCTACAAGAAGCTCGGGGGCAAATGTAAACGGGAACTAAACAGGGATTAGTGAAGCTGAACTAGACCTTGTGGAGCTGTTCACTTACGGCAGAAAGTACCATGGTAGATAGCAGTGCCACAAACCGCCCCGCATTACCCTCTTCTAGATATGTATTTGCCGCGCCAGGGTTCTTCCAGTATCTGAAACCGAGACGGTCGTGCTTGGGACCACCGCCCCAGAATAGGATGAAAGACAAGATAAGCAGTCCCAAAATCATCACAACCTTTGTTCCAGCGAACCAAAACTCCGTCTCGCCGTAAAACTTGACTGGGAAGCAATTTAGCCCGACGATGACAATGATCATTATCGTGATCCACACTGCGATGTTCACGGGTGGGTTCCAATACTCAATGACCAATCCAGCCGCTGTAATCTCGTAGGGTACCAAGATCCCGAGAGAGTAAAAGTATAACCATCCGAGTCCAAAGCCCATTGAGCGGGAGACATAGCGGTATCCGAAGAGGTTCATAGAAGACCCAGGAGTCGGGAGATAGGCGGCGACTTCGATGATACCTGCAACAGTGCAAAAGATCAAGAAGGACATGGCGATATAGGTGGATAGGATAAAGGCTGGACCGCCGCGAGCGAGGGTTTGGCCTGAGCCGACAAAGAGACCAGTGCCTATTGTGCCGCCCAAAGCAATCATTTGGGCATGTCTGCTCTATATTAGCCCCCCAACCCACACCACACGGGGAACAGCCAGCAACTTACCTTGACTTCAGACCTCGATGCGTGGTCTCATAACGCTCATCAAAGATCTCTCCTGCAATGATGGCCGGATCAACAGCGGAACTCTTTCTACGACTTGCCGTGTGCGAGTTTCGCACATTGCCGATGCCATAGTCCACATTCTGTTCTCCGACAGTCGACTCCTCGACCTTCTTCTCAGACATGTCTGCGTTGTCAATCACTGCACTAAGGATCAGTTTTCGCTGTCGTGGAATGCTCAAAGCACGTCAGGGATCCAACGCGCGGCGACACAGGGCTTAAGAACTCCGTTTATGTACATGCAGCCGAGATAGGAGCAATCCATGCGGTAGGCTCAAGCAACCCTTGTCAGCATGCCATGGCCGGTAGTCGTGCAACCCAAGGAAGGCTTGTCCTCCTAACGTGCGTAGTGTCAACGCGAATGCACCGAAGCCAGGCAAGATGGGCTCCAGCTGAAACGTCGATATGGTCTTCTCCAGCCGCTCACGTCATGTTGCGAACGGTGGTTCGGCGGATTGAGTCGAGACCGGCAAGGGTATGAACGAGGGCTGAAGATAGGCGCCGATAAGCAGGATGGCAAGCGATTGCAAGAGCTGATAAGCTTCTTCATTCACACTGTATGGGGAAACTAAGCTCTTTGGAGAGATTTTCGGGATTACATGTCTATCTGCGGTTGTCTTGCATCCAGCACTGTATTGACTGGGCATATGTAGATGTGCTGCGCGGTACTGGAAGACGCGACAATTACGCTTGGAACCATGGTGTATGTTTGACAAAGCAATGGCTAGGCGGCTAGTCCCATTTACGTGCACGTACGAGTCCGGGATATGAGATACAGAGAATGGTGATACCTGAAAGATGCCCACTCAGACGGCGTGTTGTTATCGCAATTCTCCGACCAAATCAATCTAAACTCGGTCAGGATTAGCACGCGGCCTAACTACAACAGGAGGCGGCAGCGCGGACATGCCTTCTCGCGTCAATTTCTCATAAATGGTGGAGTTGATAATTACTACTCAGAACGAACTTGAAAGCCTATTATCCTCTTGATCATGATTTTGACCGAAGGATCACCAGTCACTAGGCACCATTGGCAACCGGATCGTAGTGTACAAAACGACATGCTCGAGTAGACCCCACTTAGACATGCCGCATCTTAGACAGCCTCGGGGATGGGAAACCGCCCCGCCTCAGAGATCTCCGCCCCACGTTCAAAGTGATAGTTCCCTCTCTTGCCGTCGATCAACACAACCTGTCTCTGTCATCCACCAGGCCACTCTGTTTTGATTCCAGTCCACCAGATGAGAGTGCGAGCGCAGCGTAGACGTATCTATTCGTAGGATGTGGAGTTATAGAGGAAAATACCAAGGACTCATGCGCCGGACGTTCTAGATTGAGTTCTTGGGATATGGATGCCAGTTATTTGCGACGTGGTCTCGAGCTCGGGGTTCGCGTGCCAGGTCAATGAGCACACACGACATGACATGGACCCTGTTGAATACAGCTTGAGAGAGGGGAGAGATGATGGATTGCCCTCTTGTGGTCACGAATACAATTTCCAGAATCCGATGCGACTTAGCGCACCTCGCCCAGCGTCCAGAATCTTTGCTTTTGCTCTATCGAGCTTAGAAGCAAAGTGCATTAGCGCGCAAATCTGGCTGACGAGACGGGTATGGAGGAAAGGTAGTGGAGTAGAAGGCGATGGAAGGTGGACGGAGGGTATGGCAGATTACATCATCTTAGAATGGTCAAGATGGCAAGGTGACGAACGGGCCGGGATCATCGAAACAGCCTAAGTGAAACCCGTCGTGCAGCCGGCTGACCCCAAACTACCATGTGCATCTCACTGTGCTGCTCTTCATGTCCGCTAGTTGCTTCCTGACTTCACCATGCCAACTCTTTCTGCGGCCTCTGCACCATGCTTACAGGTACACAGCCCCAGGAGCACACGCTGGCTTTCAATGGAACGAATTCGCCTCCCCGACTCCAAAACTCAATCCACTCGGCGCGTGCCACAATGTACTCCTTGTGACAGGTATGGCACCTGCGGAACAAACCATACCCGTCAGCGGCATTCTCCTCTGCTTGCGAGAGGATGGCTTCCACGACGGGGAGGAAATCCGAATCGAGGAACGCACGGATGGTACCGATGTTCGTAGATCTGAGCCCCCTGTATAAGCTAGCTGTGACGAGGGAGGACATTTTGCTTGTAGACGGAGGGGTGAACCAAGGTGAAGAAGGAACGCCGTATGTACCTTGGTTGGTTTCGACAATGACGGGATATTCTTCTTCGTTGGAACAAGGAAGCCGTGGAGATCCTTTGAGGACGTTGCCGCCCTGGTCATAGTAAGACACTAGTGTCCTGGCAATGTACCGTGGTGCGTGGGCTAGCACTTGGCTATCGTTCATAACATCCAAGGGCAAAGAGGGATGGTGCGGATAGAAACCAACGTCTTGTTCAACATTGCATTCCCAGGTGTCATCTCCGCCACCGAAAGAGTTTGTCCAAGACTCGAAATAGCGGATCCGCCAGACTGCTTGGTCGCGGTCTTTGCAAGTCGCCAGAGTTTGGTACAAGTGCGCAAGTTGACTGCTTGCGTCTTCCCGCACCTCATCGAGTGGCAGCGAGTCGGTGTGATGAAGAGACGCTTGCTCTTGCTTCTGGTAGTCGGCGACTGAGAATCTATGAGAAGACATGGGCTGAAGTAGATCTTTTCCCATGAAAGTGAGGCGGGTCATGTTCCCATGTGGAGAGAGAAGGGAGATGACGTCAAAGGGGAGGTACTTTAGCTTGTTGAGAGACACGTCCAAGGTTTCGAGTTTGGTTAAACGGCTGATTTGTTGCGGAAGCTCTTCAATCTCATTCTGACGCAGGTAGAGACCAGTGAGATCTGCAAGGTCGAACAGAGATGGAACCAGTCGACAGAGCTTGTTCTTACTGAGGTGGATCTGGAGTTTGGGGAGGAGAGATCGGTACTGCCCCGCCGTGGGGAGCTCAGTGTCGTGGACGGGCGGGTCGCTGATGACGGTTTTGAGGTTGCCGATGTGCCTAATGTCGCTGTCCTCGAGGCCCTGGCCATCAAAGTCATAGGATTCCTGGTTCCGCGCAATGCCATGGTCCATCTGCTGGACGAAGGCTTGCTCTGCTGTTGGAGCACTGGTGCTGCCCATGTTCATGTCTTCATCATCAGAGGCATTTGGGTTGGGGGCGCGCTTGAGCGGCATCTTGCTCCTCATGTTGTAAGGCGATATGTACTGGGGCGGAGGTAGTTCTTCGGAGCTGTTGGTGGCATCGCTGAGCATGTAGATGCCAGAGTCGAAATTGCGCTCGAATTTCGTCTTCTTCACCTCTGGGGTCGTGTGGGCAGACTCGCGACTGTCCCACCACGCGCCCTTGCGTTTGTTCTTGTGGATACGAGGGGATTCGTAGTTGGTCACATCGACGGATTCGCGAGAGTCATCGCTGGAAAAGACGGGGGGCGGCGAGCTCGACTTGGTGGTGAAGGCAGTATATTTGCGCTCAAAGAAGGGGTTGGGCGGGAGGTCCATGGTGGTGCACGCGAGCGGTGGTGACGACGGGGGCGCCTCGTCGAAATCCATGGCAGAGAAGATTTCTGGAGAGACAATCGAGCAGAGAAGGCAGGCGGACGGTTGATTATATGGCGTGTCGAACTTGCAGTCGCGCCAGAAAGAAATGAGGCGATGGCTGGGAGCTGTGGGGAGAAAGATGCGGCGACGCGTTCCTTGGGCCTCGGACGCGCCCCCACCCGGCGAACCAGGGTCTCACTGCCGTCATCACCCACGCACAGACAGCGTTCCCACGTGCACAGTCGGATGCTCAGGTACCGTCGCATCAAGCATATCAAGTTCATCGTGTCTACCACTCTATCAGCCAACATCATCTCTACAGCCCCGCCATACGTCTGAGGGCTACATTGGAAACCAGCCGCCCCTCCATGCCAATGTCCTTGCCCTCTAACCTTTCGCCCCGGGACATGGCCAGCTCTGTCATGACGGCTCCCATCTCCTTCGTTGGCGTCATCATGGCCTTGTAGACTAGATTCATTGGCGCTATCATCGCCTTCTTCCACGCAGCCTGCGGCGGTATGAACGGATGGATCGCCGTATGCTTTGTCCAGTCCACCCCCCCTGGCCTGACGTTGTACACCCTGAACATGGGCTTCGATTTGCCCAAGTCGAGAAGCTCCGACTCGACCTGTCCTTTGACTCGTCCGTATAGCGGTGTGAAGGTGCCTGGCGCTTGCGTAGCGCCCTCGCCCGAGACATGGACAAACGTAAAGGGTGAGTCTGGGTGCATGGTAGAGAAGGCGCGCGCAGCAGCCATGGCATAGTCGTGCGTTATCTCGACATATTGCCTGAGCAAGCATGTTAGCATAAGGCCTCTATAGCAGTTTATAGAAAACAGCTCACTCCTTGCTGACAGCATTCTGTGACTCGCCCAAGGCCCACACGCAACCCTGTGCATCCTTCAGATCTTCCAGTAAGACTTGGTCGTAGTTGTTGAAGTCTGTATGAATGATGACTTTCGCCTTGGCATGTCCATCGGCCATCTTGACAGGCCGTCTGCTCAGGATCGAGATACGACTAATGCTCTCCTGTGCAAGCATATTGTCGAGGACCGACGTGCCGACCAGCCCTGTCGCTCCAGTGAGTATGAGATGCATGGCAACTGCGCTTCTTCGTTTGATGTGCTGTTTAGCTGTCTAATCGTGGTTCCAGAGTCGTCTGTTGTATATGCCTGCGTGCTCAAGCGTAAGCGCTACCATCATGGTCAGTTGTGATTAACGGGCGTAATGTCCCCCAATAGCAACGGCGTTAACTCCGTGCAAGATTGACATCTGCGCCACATTTTGCACGAACGCTGTCTGTATGCGATCAGTAGACTCGACCGGGCAGCTCTGCGGTGTTAACACAGCTCCGGCGGTCGTCCGGCCCGTCACGCTGGAAGGCCAACGCGCTTCCAAGGTTGACTAAGCTGGCGGCTTCCAAGCTTCACGAAGAGGGCGCCCAAGAACTCCCTCCATTGGAACCCAAACATGCCTTCCTATCGACATGGGAATTATACAGTTCACAATCGCTTTTGCAGAGACGCGTAATGACAGGCTATCAGGCTTCCGCAGCCCCCTGGCGATCAGCCGTGGCGAGCGGGCGGGATTTCGCTTTGCCCGGCTGCGAGAAAAGCGACCAGGTCCAAAGCAGGATGACTGTCTACCCACAGCCTCTGCCGCCCTAGGTAACTGTCCTTGCGCTCTCTCCACCCACGTTTTTCTCTGTCACTTCATTCCTTCGAGTCGCTCTTTTGCTGCTTTTCCTTCGTCTTCGCGCAATCATGGCTGCCGCAGCCACGGCTGCCGCGGATCCTCGTATCGTGAGACTGATTCTACATTTTCTGTCCGACATGAAGTACAAGGACCGTAGACAGCAGGGACCCGACCAGCCGGTTGAACTTCTCGAGTTTCGGCCCACGTTGGTACCCTCAATCATGGTCAACAAAATCTGGGCAAACGAGGGTACGTCTATCCTGTGGAGACGCTACCCGCACCTTCCGGCTCTGCAGGACATGACCTTCGACCGAAGACAATGGTATGCGAACAAAGTCGAGAGGCTGTTCGTATTGGGACCTACAGACGGTGGCGGAGATCTTGCATACCTCGAAGGCTTATATTGGCCAAAAATCGAGATACTGGAGCTGGAAATAGACTGGGCGACGCATTCAAAAGCAATCAACACTATGCTGCACACAGGCCTTACACAACTGGAATTCCTTGGATCGCAATCTGGTAATTCGCATTACGTCGCTGGCACTGTTCTTTCAGCCTTTTCCGCATGTACCAATCTCTCTAGCATTACCTTTGGTCCAGATGTCTTCTGTCCTGAAGATCCTGTGTCTTATCAAAACCTGGTAGATGTGATCGACTCCGTGCCCAGCATCACGAACGTGCGATTGATGAACGCTAGCCTTTCCGGCAAGGATATGCTGTTCAGACATTTAAGTAACCGACCAGGCCTGGAAACTCTACACATCGACCTCGACCCTGGCCTGCAACTATTGCCATACTTATCGGGTCCCGTTGCGCTTGTTTCCCCTTTCTCTTCGCTCAGGCAGCTCCACCTCAAGTGCTATCCTGAGTTGGCCGTTGCACTTCTTCCTCACCTCCCACTTGTAGAACAAGTACAACTAGACATTGCTAGAATACCAGAGCGAGCACAGCAGGATTGGGATTTGAATGTTCTTGATCTCATACTAGCTCAGATGGCGCAATGCGGTGAACTTCGATCAATGCGAGTCAACGTTGGCGCACTCGCGCAGAACTTTCCATCGGCCGTATCACATCCACTCCTTCACGGTGAGGCTTTGGTGAACCTTGCCAATGGCTGTCCCAAATTGGAACATGTCGACCTTCTTGCCTCGGAACCTAGTGCAATAGATGGGTCTTTGATTTCGAGCCTCCACTTCGAAGCATTTTGTAGGAAGTTGCCGCAACTTTTGAGCCTCAGCATGAAGCTTCATCCACAAAGTGCAATCGATCTGGAATCTACCGCGCTACCGAGCCTCGGTAAATACTGTCCCCTGCTTGAAACCTTGCGCATGAAAGTTGCACTCCATCTTCCGGATCTACAGACACTACGGGGTCTTCCGCATCCGAAAGCCTTCGAAACCGCGCTTGACGATTATTCTCAAATTGAAGATGCACTTCAAGCGCCTTCCATAACACTTGATGGTCACGAAAGAAGCGCTTCTGTGGATCAAAAGGATCTCTCCGGTAATGGAGCTTCGAATAGTCCGCTCTTCCAGTTCTTGACGCACGTCGCCTTCGCACGTCCTCAGTCAATCCTATCGATCGTTAGTGATGCGTACACCGTTTCATCAAATTCCCAATGTAGCTCTGTGGTCGATCCACTCGTTGAAGAAGAGCTCGTCCGGTTATGGGCACAACCACTTGCAGCGCACTTTCCTCGTCTGGAGATATTGGAAGCATGGAGTGACTGGACAGGACAGGACAACGAGTCACTGAGCTATTTTCTACCACACGAGGAGCTACTGGCGAATGTTTGGGATTTTCTGAGTGGAATTGAGCAAGACCTTTGGGAGACCGGAGAAGATGCAGAAGAGGAGGTAAACAACGAACCGGATTGGACTGAATACCGCAAGGAGCGTTTCAGTATGGACAGTTATATCAGTGGCGATTGGGAGTTGGCCAGTCTCGTAAACGAATTTCCGGTAGAAGAGGACTTCGATGACAGCGCTTATCCGACGGCATACGCCGAAGAGCCAGAGGGAATGATTACGCCCGGAAGGAATCTAGACGATGATGAGGAAGCCTACTTTGGTCGTACAAACACGAAGTACATTACTGTTTCTGGCCCGTGAGCATTTGTCAATACATCATATGCCGCAAAAAATGGAGCAAATATATATTCTGGGCGCAGAACAACATGTTTTTTTACGCACAAGAGTATGGCTGCCATTCTAGCACTTAACCAATATCGTTAGAGTACACAACTACACAGCAAACTTACGATCCCATTCTCAAGACATGGCTTCACGCAGCATAAGGAACACGTTTTGGGGCCAGCACACACGACTTGTAATAGGTTCGATAAAAGTTCCATTTGTCTCAAAACCTCTACCCTTTTGCTGTTCTCCAATGTATTGCATATGCTATACCGAACGGCTTCCCTTATTACACTGCCATTCAATGAAATAAGAAATATACATCCCATTGCTTTCCGAAGTCTGTGGCACTCATGACCTCCCAAACAATTACTATTTAAAGATCTGTCATTCACCTATGAAGATAGACCAATGAGAGTATAGCCCTCATTTAGGTACATCAAAGGATCTACTTACAGCTTCAGTCCCCGGCGAAAATGCTACTACAGGCGGTGGGGGTGTCTTGGGTAGCTGACGGGGAGCGGAGGCTGGCTCTGGTAACGGCCGTTGCGTGTAGCTGGGATTTAGGACCTGGAAAGGCGTACCGGGGTATAGATATTGATCAGGAGCACTAGGCCCGATATTTACTGGCGAGGGAAATGGTGGGGAACTTCGAGGCGAAAGAGTGACATCAGGTGCTGCTTTATCCAAGTCAGTATGCATTAGACAGTTTAATGTGGAATTGTTGGCCCTGACCTTGTGAACAGCCTGAGTCTGGATACTGGCCTTGACCTTGACTTGGCTGAAAGCCCTGCTGCTGATGGCCTTGATCGCGCTGCTGCCGGCCGCGACCCTGATCTTGTAGATAGCCTTGCTGCTGATGATCTTGACCTCGACCTGAGGGTATGTCTTGCTGCCGCTGACCGCGATCTTCTTGCTGCTGACCGCGACCGCGACCGCGAACTTGTTGTGTTGCCTCACGTTCTGCTGCGCGACGAGCGATACGCTCTTCGTGGGCACGTTGGTTGGCTCTACCCGACTCACTGTTTTGGTGGCGTTGCCTAGGGCCAGGCATTGTAAGTCGGGTGGTCGATATAGTAAAGATTGAGTAATTGAGCGGTCGAGCGTATAAGTGTAAGAAGTAAGCGAGTAGTAATCACAGCTAAGAAGGAAGAGTCTTCGATGAGCGTGGGGTAAGTGAGTGCGTGGTAGTCGTTTGCTTTGATATGGTCTAAGCGTCTGCATGTTATTAGTACAACAGTAACTGGGGCCCACTCGGTGACTAACCTTGCCATTGACAATGGTGCTACTGTTGTGACATGTCTACTTAGAAGTGACAGACAAGCTCACGACACGGGTGCAGTTCGACATAGTAGGGAATGATGGTTAGTGGTTCTGCAGACTGTTAGCTGACAGACGACTCATGACATTGCGGAAGGGTACTCAACCGACTCGAACGTGCAAGGAAGTTTAATGACCCAACTCTAAAATCTAAAAGATCAAGTGCCATCCATTCAAGAGCTGTCATGGCCATCAAACGAACCCCGAGTAGTTAAGAGAACTGACTACTATCGCCAACAGTAAGTCAGGAGATGACGGACAAGTCACCATTTCTCGGAAACGCCCTCAAACGACTCGACAAGCAAGAAAGTTCAATGGAGCAGCTCTAGGATCTTCCAGAGACCAATTGCCATCGTCATCGCTAAGTCAAGAGCCCACTCAGTCAAAGGAACAACCAACTGCCTGGATGCGAGATTCGCGATAGGGCGGCCCATGCCAACCACCGCCCAACTCCCACCGTCACAGTCAAGTCAAGAGCCCACTCAATCAAAAGACTGTCCAGTCAAGAGCCCACTCGATCAGAAGATCGTCAAGTCAGTATGTCATGTAGCAGCGCGTTCGCTGCTACTGTCGTCGATGTCGACATCGATGCTCTCGGAGCAGGGCATTGTCAAGGCAGGCAGTCGTTGTGCCATGGACGGGAAGGGGAGCCGGCCAAACTTTCGATCTGTCAAACGTCAGCGTCAGCGTCGAGCGCCTCTTCTCTCTTCCACTGTCACCACCGGTCAGACGCAACACTATCTGTAGTTGTAGAATGTCGTTCGTGTGTTCTAACGCAGTTGCTTCGCGTCTTTGCTTTCCTTTTGTGTTGGACAACATGTCCTTCTGCTGGCGGGTCATGGAGGAATCCGTTTGATGGGCTGAAGCACATTGGCAGGCGAGCCGAAACGACAGAGGAACCGTGTGTAAGCATACAAGAGTCACTGGAAAAGACCAGCTGCTGAGAGTACCCTCCTGAAGAAGCAAGAAGCACACGTGCTGGACAAATCCATCCTTGGACGCACTCCGGAGCTAGTTGAGCGTCACCCAGCTACCAAGAACAGATATCACTATCCAAAGGATAAGTAGAATCCTCATTCCTTCAGTCCGTAGAACAAAGACGTTTGTGCTTCTATGTTAGACCCTGTAACGCTACCTGGGTAGTAGTTGGTTGTGTAATTCGCTACCGACGATACTCCGGGGTATGCCATGTGTTATGGGTAGTCACTCGCAATATATAGGGCGAAGAAGGGTCTTGTTCGTTACTATGGAGTACGAAAAGTGCAAGCGCCGACTCGAATGGTGCGCCAAGAGCAAACATGAACTAAACACGCTTCTGTTAGGTTTCTTCATAATGCTTCTAGACGTCTGTGGTAGAAGAAAGCCATGTCGGCCCGTCTGATCCCAGCTCATTGGATGATCGCCTTCGCGCTTCGCACAGAAGCTTGGAATCGATGACGCGACGGGAATTAGGCCTGCGAGGCGCAGCGATGCAGGGGTGTGCACGCGAGGCTTGTCATTTTCTTCGGCATCGCGATCTCTAGGACACCGAAGACGCATTCGATGATGACTAGGACTCGGCGACTGGGCGTTGTCTGGGCAAATCAGGTCGTTGCCGAGGCATGTTCGCGTAGGCCTGTAGAAGCGAAGCGGACAGCGCTTCGAGTCAGGCCAGGATCTATGTCGACGCGAAATCGTGGTCGTGACCATGACGGACGTCGAAATAAAGGTGAGATCTGGCGCTTTCCGTGACAGGCGTTGCCCCAGCTCTTTGGAGCAGAGTGAGGTAAGCCGGGCCGTTGGCAGGGAGTTTAGGGCTTTTGAACGCCATGCTGTGTCATTCGTTCCCCTATGCCCCACCGGCACAACATCAATCCGCCATGCGCCTCGCCAGCGCCCGATGTGGACCATGGCGTGAGGGAATGGACAGGGGATGCGGTAGTCGAAGACGTCCGACAAGACATCGTCTGCTCGGCGTCGTGCCGTATACGCTGGGTACGGATGGAGGACATTGATGAGGTATTTGCCATCCATGGTTCGCTACCTAGGTACTAACCAACACCCTCTTTTTACCTGTCTACATCGCTCTTTTGTCTTTTTCTGGTTGCCTTTATCCTCCCAAAGTAGTTACACTCAGGACATACGACTTGGACGCCACGTGAACGACTCGATCCTAGACTTGCACCCTCAGCGCGCCCACCGCGGGCAACGGCCGCGACCATGGCAGGCGCAATCGTGAGCCAGACATGGATCCTCACCAAGAAGACGCTGCTCGTTGTCTTCGTTCGCCACTGGTTCTTCACGAGCGTGCGCGCTTTCTGGGCTCCCATCATATTTGTACGTTCACCTACATGTCAACGGCGGGGCCATGGCTGACCAGGCGTGTGCAGATGTTCTTCATTACCTACGCAAAGAACTTCTTCGTCCCACCCTCCGAGTACGGCATCGGCACCCCGTCCCTCATACGCTCCTTCCCCAACGCGCTCAGTGCTGCCACGGGCGGTCGCGACAAAGTCGTCTTCGTCGACAACGGATACACAGGTGGCGATATCGAACAGGTCATTGCACAACTCTCGACTCAGGTCCGTGATGCCGGCCTACAACCCATCACAATCCAGCAAGACGTACAACTCCTCTCCACGTGCGAGAGCTCTTTGCGCGGTGCCAGTACGTGTTATGGTGCAGTGTCCTTCCATTCCAGTCCGAGCCAAGGCCAAGGCCAGAGCTGGAACTACACCATCAGATCGGACGGAGCACTGGGAGAGGAGATCTACGTGGACCAGGACGACAACGACGTTCAGATCTATATTTTGCCCTTCCAACGCGCCATCGACCAGGCCATCGCCGCCGTTGACGGCTCGGCGACTGTTCCCGACATTGATGAGTATCCATACACAGAGCGTACGCAGCAGGAATATGACGATCGCATCAGGACGCTGTACATGGGTGCGCTCATCAACATCATGGGCGTCGCTCTGTACATTGGTGTATGCGGTGTGACTTACCAACTAACGGGCCAAATGGCAGAAGAAAGAGAACGTGGCATATCACAGCTGGTAGAAGCAATGTCTCCCGCCAAAAAAGCATGGCATACGCAGTTTGCCCGCCTTTTGTCAATGCACATTGCATTTGATATCATTTACTTTCCAGGCTGGGTCATCATGGGAGCTATTGTGTGGGCATTGGCTTTCAAAACATCCAATGCTGCCATATTGGTAATCTTCCATATTCTCGCTGGCCTGTCCTTGACCAGTTTCTCCATCTTCGGAGCCGCCTTTTTCCGCAAAGCCCAACTATCTGGTATCACCATTGTCATTGTCCCCATCCTGCTGGCCATTATCGCGCAAGTCGCTGGACCCTTCAGCACGGGTGCTGTATATGTCCTGAGCTTGCTGTTTCCATCCATCAACTACGTCTTCTTCATTATTTGCGTTGCCCGCTTTGAGAGACAGCTTATTGGTATGAACCTTGTAGGAGCCGCACCGGATTATGAAGATCATATTTGGACCACCCCCGGCATCGTGTTTTGCATCTTCGCCATCATCCAAACTAGCGTATACCCCTTCTTAGGAGCTCTTGTCGAGCGCTGGCTGTATGGTACCGTGTCGGCGGACAGGAAGACTACGACTTCCTCGCCGGATCACAACATTATTCTGACAAACTTTTCAAAGCATTGGACTCCAAGTTGGTTCCGCAGAAATGTTCTCACCAAGTTCGGAGTAAAGGCTCCAGAGACAGTCATCGCCGTGGATAATTTTAGCATGAAAGCGCGTAAAGGTCAGATCATGGTCCTACTGGGCGCCAACGGTAGTGGAAAGTCTACCACCCTGGATGCCATCGCTGGTCTCAACTCGATCACCAGTGGAGCCATTGAGATTGATGGTACTGGAGGTCTTGGACTGTGCCCGCAAAAGAATGTCATGTGGGATGAGTTAAATGTCTACGAGCATGTCCGCATCTTCAATCAGCTCAAGTCGACTGGAACTTATGACACAAAAGAGACCATTGAAGACCTTATCCGCGCTTGTGATTTGGGACACAAAATCAAGGCGCAGTCGAGCACGCTCTCTGGTGGCCAGAAACGGAAGCTTCAGCTTGCTATGATGTTCACTGGAGGGTCAAAGGTCTGCTGTGTTGATGAGGTTTCGTCTGGTTTGGATCCACTTTCACGAAGGAAGATCTGGGAAATTCTACTTGCTGAGCGTGGCGACCGCACCTTTCTGCTTACCACGCATTTCCTTGACGAGGCAGATGTTCTCGCTGACTACGTTGCCATTCTCTCTCGTGGTGTACTCAAAACCAAGGGTACTTCGGTCCAGCTCAAGCATGAAGTGGGTGCCGGATATCACGTCACGTATCCTAAGGACGCTCCGATCAAACCTCCAGTAGACGCCATCAAGAAGCCTGCACCCTCCGAGGGCATGGTTCAGTATCAGTTCGAGAACGCGCTGCCCGCTACCAGATTCGTCGATGTTCTTAGAGATCACGGGGTTAAGAATTACGACATCGTTGGCCCGACACTAGAAGATGTCTTCCTTGCCAACGCTGAGGAGGTAAAGGAATACAACCTCATGGATGCCGATCACGGTGAACAAACTGGAAGAACAGCATCAGACAAAGACCTAGAGGTACCTTCAGACCACAATTCTGATACTGACAAGAGATTGGAGATGGGCAAAGGCCGTGGTACTGGTCTGTTCAAGCAGATGCTCATCCTCGTACAAAAGCGTATGACCATCGTGAAGCGCAACTTCTGGCCATACATCTTTGCTCTGCTCCTCCCAATTGTTGCCGCTGGTTTGGTCACTCTCTTCTTGAAAGATTACGAGGCTGTGGGCTGTGACCCCGGAGCCAGCGCCAATGACCCTACCATCTTCTCACTTTCCAACGTGGACGACATCCCTCTCATTCCCATCGGTCCGAGGAGTACCGTTGGCCCTGCTATTGATACCATAATCCAACGGACAGGCATTCCCGAGGACAGCTTCTACGTCGTGGACACACTTGACCAGTTCAATGACTTCGTCAACACACGGTTCCGCAACATTACACCGGGCGGCTTCTTCTTGAACGAGAATGGTCCGCCAGTCATGGCGTACCTTGCAAATGGCGGTGTCGTCGGCGGCCTCGTCACATTAAATACCCTTGACAACATCCTAACGAACACCACCATCTCAACGCAGTATCAGCAATTCGCTGTGCCGTTCGCTCCTAATATGGGCGACACACTCCAGCTGATTCTGTATTTCGGTCTGGCCATGTGCGTCTACCCTGCGCTGTTTGCCTTATACCCCACACAGGAGCGACTGAGGAACGTGCGAGCGCTGCACTACAGCAACGGTATCCGGGCTGTACCACTGTGGCTGGCGTATACTGCGTTCGACTTCTTGTTCGTGCTTGTGATCTCTGCTGTCACCACAGGTATCTTTGTAGCAGTAAGTTCTTGCTTACGTTTTGTATAAACATTCGCAGCTGACAATACCGTAGGCTTCCGACGCATGGTATGCACCAGGCTACCTTTTCGTGGTCTTCTTCCTCTATGGTCTTTGTGCAACTCTTTTCGCCTACTTGATATCCATCGTCGTTACATCGCAACTGGCAGCCTTTGCCTTTGCTGCTGGTGGCATGGTGTCACTTTATCTCATTTACTTTATCGGTTACATGGCCATTCTGACTTACGCGCCCGCTTACGCCATCGACTCTTATATTGAGTACTTCCACTGGACCGTTTCGCTGATCTCGCCATCAGCAAGCTTGTTAAGGACGCAGTTGCTATCTCTAAACTCCTTTAGCGTATTGTGTGATGGAAACCAAATTCCAAGTTATCCAGGTGCTTTGACTGTGTACGGAGGGCCTATCTTGTACCTCGTCGTGCAAATCATCCTACTCTTCATTGCCCTCGTATGGTGGGATTCGGGATACCGACCAGCGTTCCTTAACCGCGAGAAGAGTCGTCAGCAGCATTCGGAGGAGACGGTGGACACCGTCCCTGCTGCTGTCGCTGCTGAAATCACACGCGCTGAGCAAAGCAAAGACAGTCTGCGCGCACTGCATCTACAGAAGACTTTCGGGTCTAACCATGCTGTCAACGACATCACTTTTGGTATCCCACAAGGTCAGGTCTTTGCCCTCCTTGGCCCTAATGGTGCGGGAAAGTCTTCAACCATTTCACTCATCCGTGGCGACATACACCCTACAACACACATCAACGGCGGTGGTGATGTTCTGATCGAAGACATCTCCATCATCAGCAAGCGTGCAGCGGCACGAGGTCATCTTGGTGTATGTCCGCAATTTGATGCCATGGATTCCATGACGGTAACCGAGCATCTCTATTTTTACGCTCGCGCTCGCGGCGTGCCCGATCCCAAAGCCAGTGTCGAGGCAATTCTCCAAGCTACCAGTCTGGGGCGCTTCCACGACCGTCTCGCATCCAAACTCTCAGGTGGCAACAAGAGGAAGCTCAGCTTGGGCATCGCCTTGATGGGCAACCCATCGGTTCTACTGCTGGACGAGCCGTCCTCTGGTATGGATGCAGCTGCCAAAAGAGTCATGTGGCGTACCTTGCTCGGAGTTGCGGCACCTGGTCGCGCCTTGTTGATAACTACTCACTCCATGGAAGAAGCAGACAAACTCGCCACCCGCGTTGGTATCATGAAGCGCAAGATGCTTGCCCTGGGTACTGTCAGTGATCTAGGAGAGCAGTACGGCGACGCTTGGGTCGTACAGCTTGTTCTCAAATCTGCGCCCGAAACCACGGAAGAAGAGATGGAGACTGTTAAGCAATGGGTCCAGAGGAAGATTCCTGGTGTTCAACTTGACAAATGGGGTTCGCGAGGTGGAGGCCACGGACAACTCCGATTCAAAGTTCTCAAAGCCGCCTCTTCCGAATCCACTGCATTGCCCGCACATGCTGAAAATGCGAAAACTGGTAAGATTACCGAAGCAGAGGTTCATCAAGTCAATACCACATCTTCGGCTGCTTCAGCATCCGACCTCGGTGGCATTCCTGGTCTTATCCAGTTGCTGGAGACCAACCGCAATGAGTTGGGTTTGGAGTACTACTCTGTTTCGCCTACCACCCTGGATGAAGTCTTCCTTCGCGTCGTTGGCGAAGAGGAGGAAGAGACGAGTGGGAAGAAGCCAGAGGGTACAAAGCGAAATCAGTGGGGTCGTTTCGTGTGCTGCGGCCTGTGGGGATAGTGTATGAATGGTACAACGGAAAGTAAGAGGTTAGACAACAGAAAGATAATGAAGAGGGGGGTTTGACTGGTTGGATGATGATTTTATTTGCACAATCTGGCGTTCCAAGATACCACACAGCACTCGGCTTTTGTGTATAGACTGTCTAGCAATCTTACTTTTTTTTTAAATGAATATCCTCAATCGATTGATTTGCTCATGATGTGATAATCGGCCTTGATGACCTTGTTCCTCGTAACCCTATCGTTTGGACTAGACTCATCCTTGGCGTAGCCCAGGCTCTCGTACATTCTCTTTGCGCGCTTATTCGCGGTGAAGACGGTAAGCATCGTCTTTTTGATTTGGCATGCGTGTGCCGCGTTCTCGATGAATTTGATAAGACGGGGTCCAAGGCCTTGTCCGCGCAGCTGCTCCTCGAGATGGATCTCGTAGATGTAGAGGACCTGGCGGTCTTGGTGCGGGGGATCGTCGTATGTGAACATGAAGGAGGTGAAGCCAAGAATGCCGTCGTCGCTACTGGTGCCCTCCATGCTACCCTGGCCAGCCGTGTCGATAGGGCGGCGACGCACCAGGAGATACATCATCTCGCCGTCGAGCATTTCCTCTCTCTTCTTGCGCGGGTTCCAGCCAACGCTTGATGCTTTGTAGTCGTGTCCCGAAGTCTTGTTGACGAGGCTGAGGCAAGCTTCGAGCTCGTCCTTGGTGAGGTCGAAAGCCGACGGGACAAACTGGAACGACAGCGGACATGGCAGATGCGGCGCGCCGTATGCGCTCAGGTATACGTCTTCTCGCAGCAGAGTCTGTACTGCCTGTACGCGTGCGACGACGTGCGCCATGTCGTGAATCTCGCGTTGTTTGCGACGGATTAACGTGGGTATCGGGCTGACTGCGGATGCGTGGGCTTGGTGGTTGGGCGTCGCGTCTGGTGGGGAAGACGCGACACGGGGTCCATGGCGTGAGTACACTCGACGCCCATTTCTGGAATCAGTGTCGGTAGTCACTCATCCCAGTTGTGTGTCCTTTCGAGCACGTCGTTTCGGGGCGCCGATCCTGCACGCGCATCCTTGGATGACTAGCATCATCATAGCTTAGCTTATTCGTCTCGATACGTCAGCCTGCATCGCTGTAAAGAGCCTCATCCAGTCGACCATCCACTACTTTCGTGTCCACATCCGCATTGTCAGATTCAGCTAATCCGAGTGTTCCACATACAACCGAGGGAATGCTGCGAAGATATGCCACGGTAGCGTCCAA